>OKVZ01000193.1_pt1 | contig 27821 bp, 26 predicted proteins | sample 1606851 | NCBI WGS metagenome assembly OKVZ01 (sample SAMN03281010, study PRJEB24777) | human gut metagenome | isolation source: fecal sample PR157 from 1 month old male Malay infant, caesarean delivered... | reverse complement strand
AGGTTGATATCCATCAACGTATCATTGTAATTGATGTTTCGGAAAACCGTGACGAACGGCTGGTGTTAATCAATCCGGAGCTTTTAGAAAAAAGCGGCGAAACAGGCATTGAAGAAGGTTGCCTGTCAATCCCTGAACAACGAGCTTTAGTGCCACGCGCAGAGAAAGTTAAAATTCGCGCCCTGGACCGCGACGGTAAACCATTTGAACTGGAAGCAGACGGTCTGTTAGCCATCTGTATTGGGCTCCGTTTGGGAAACGGAAAATATTGTACGTTAAGGCTATTTTTTAATCAGGTTTAACCTCTTTATAGAGCGCCTGAATGCGACAAACTTGGGAAGTACTATAGCCTGTCACCTCTGCCGTTTCACGGATGCGCAGTTTCTTGATCTGCCGGTAGTACATTACTTTCTGATGTCGTTCCCGATCTGCCTGTTTGCCCCGATACTTACCTAAAGTATGGGCACGTTCAATTCCCTGTTTTTGTCGTTGACGACGACTCAGCCAGTCTTTATGCGACATTGCAGCCATCAGGTCGATAAGCATATTATTTATTGGTAAGCGTACAGCGAGGGCCGTATTGACGGGGATGTGTTATTCAGCTGGCAGTGCTATGCGCCACGGAAGCAGTTCGCTGACCCGGTTGACCGGCCAGTCTGCTATGACGCCAAGCACATGGCGAAGGTAGCTTTCTGGATCCACGTCATTCAGTTTGCACGTCCCGATCAGGCTGTACAGTAGCGCTCCCCGCCACCACCATGGTCAGAGCCGAAGAACAGGAAGTTTTTACGACCCAGACTGACCGCCCGCAGGGCATTTTCAGCGATGTTGTTATCGATTTCCACCCAGCCATCGTTCGCATAGTACGTCAGTGCCGGCCACTGGTTAAGTGCGTACGCGAACGCCTTCGCCAACTCTGAGTGTCGCGACAGGGTCTTCATCTTTTCACGCAACCAGCTTTCCAGGGATTTCAACAGCGGTTTCGTTTTTCGCTGACGTTCAGCAAGCCGCTGCTCTGCCGGCATTCCCCTTATATCCGCCTCTATGGCGTACAACTGACCGATCTGCTCCAGGGCTTCTTCCGTCAGTGCTGACGGGATGCGGACGTGCACATCGTGGATCTTTCGGCGGGCATGAGCCCAGCAGGCAGCTTCCGTTATCCGACCATTGCGATACAGCTCGTTGAACCCGGCGTACGCATCCGCTTGCAGCACACCGCTGAAGCAAGCAAGATGAGTCTGCGGATGGATGCCTTTCCTGTCCGGGCTGTAAGCGAACCACACTGCAGGTGCCAACGCTGACCCGGCATTGCGGTCATCACGAACATACGCCCACAACCGCCCGGTCTTCGTCTTCTTATTACCCGGCAGCAGTACCTGGACCGGGGTATCATCGGCATGGAGTTTGCCGTCAGTCATGACATAGCCATGAAGCGCCTCTTCCAGCGGAGACAGCAGCCGGCAGCATGCATCCACCCAGCCCGACAGCAGTGAACCGCCGCAGTTCGGGCAGCACGGCGCCGCAGGCAACAGTCGCTTTTCGTCACGGGGTAGTGATTCAGGGAACGGCTTACGGGTGCGGGTCTGACGCAACGGACGCTGTACTGCCGGGTCATACACCCTACCAGTCAGCGTATCGCTCTCTTTCTGAAGCCGGTTCAGATCGGCTTCCATTTGTGCGATACGGCGGGAGACTTTTTCGGAACGACTGCCGAAGTTCATCCGGCGGAGTTTATCCAGCTGCGCCTGCAGATGGTCTATTTCGCGCTCCCGGTTGCTCAGCTTTTCCTGCAGGGCGTGGATCAGCGCTTCCTGTTCGGCCAGGCGCTGTTTCAGCAGGAAGATGTCGTCAGAAGAGATGTCGTTCATAAGCCCGTATTTTACCGGGCTTATTCTGTGACAACCAGGATAAAGAGATTTACAGCATGGTCAGGGAGGTCAGCAGCCGCTTAGGCTGTCGCCAGTCGATACCTTCCAGCAGCATCGCCAGCTGCGCCTGCGTAAGGAACACTTTGCCATCACGGGCTGACGGCCAGGCGAAGCGCCCACGCTCCAGCCGTTTGGTCAGGAGGCACAGCCCGTCACCGGTGGACCACAGCAGTTTAACCTGACTGCCGCTGCGGCCCCGGAAAATGAAAACATGGCCGGACATGGGATCGTCTTTCAGCGCCGTCTGTACTTTCGCAGCCAGGCCGTTGAAGCCATTTCTCATATCGGTGATACCGGCAACCAGCCAAATTTTGGTCCCGGAAGGTAACGGGATCATCGCTTCAGTTCCTGTATCAGCAGAGTCAGGAGCTTTTCGCTGACATTGCCATTGAAGCGGAGCGTCCCGTGCCGGAACGTTACCTCACAGCTGATACTGAGGGTTTCCGGGTCCTCTGCAAGCGATTCTGGCTGTTCGGCAGCTGCATCGAGAGTCACAGGAAGTAGCTGGGGGCTCTCTGAAGAAGGTAATAGCAGCTTTCCCTCGCGCCATTGTTGTCGCCATTTGAACAACAGATTGGCGTTAATGCCATTTTCAAGAGCAAGTTTTGAGATGGATATCCCGGGTTCACAGGAGGCAGCAACGAGCTGCTGTTTAAATTCGGGAGGATAATTAGGGCAGCCTTTTCGCCTGCCGGGAGTCACATTTTTCTGCATATCTGACACTTTGGTTCCCACTACTTATTTGGTGGACACCACTTTGTCTAATTCGTCAGATTCTGACCAGACGGTTCAGGCTGTACGCTTACGAATGAACGAGTAATCAGGCATTTCATAGCCTGTACAGGTTATTATTACATCATATTTTTCCTGAGATGCGTCGACGAACTTAATAGCGCCTTCTCCGGTGAAACGCTCTGCCTGGGGTTTAACTTTTATCAGACCGGCGGCCACATTCGGTATGATTTTTTCGTTAACATGCACCGCGTTATTGTTCGCCATGTCGGGCAACAGACTGGATGCTCGGTAGGCCTGCATGTAGTCAGGCATCATGGTGTCGAGATAACCGATAAAATCTTCATAATTCATTTGGCTCAGCAGACACCTGCCCAGATAGGAGTGCATCATGTCATTCGGGCCAGTCGGGAATTGTCTCGGCAGATAAAGTCCCATCTTTTTGACGGACAGACTTACGCTTCTGGCAAAGGGAACAAGGTCTGAGGCAATATCCGCACCGCTGACACCGCCGCCAATGATGAGGATATTTTTTCCTTTAAATGCCTCTGGCTCCTGATAATCTCTCGACGTGATCAACGTTCCGGAGAAGTTTTCCTCACCTGGCAGGGGGGGCCGGCGGGGTTGCCAGAGTTCACCTGTTGCAATGATGACCCGGTCAAAAATGTCTTCCGTGTCTTTTCCTTCAGAAGCGCAGCGGATCACCCGGTGTCCGGCGTCTTTTCTGAGTGAAACAACTTCAGTATTCAGTCGGATCGACTCACGGAGGGCATCCTCTCCGGCCACGGCCGAAAGATATCTGAATACCTGTTCCACTCCTGGAAATTCATCGATATCGCCAGGGGGAAAGCCAGTATAATGAAATGTATAACGAGAGTTCTGCATACAGGCATTACGGTAAGCGCCACCACTCCAAGGGTTCCAGATCCCCCCAATTCGGGTATTCTTCTCAAACAGAACCACGGAGTGACCTGCTTTAATCGCATTACGGGCAGAAATGATGCCGGCAGGACCCGCGCCGATGATTGCAATATTCATACGTGTTTTTTCCTGCGGTTGATAAGTGTTATTACAAGCACTGGTGCAGCCAGAAACAGTGTGACAATATTGGCGATCAGTACGGCAAAATCAGATCGCATAATGCCATACGCTATCCATGAGATTACACCTGTCAGGAACATGATATACATAACAACGGAGATACCTTCGGTATTGCGTGTCCTGATAGTTTTTATGCTCTGGGGAGCGAACGCAAACGTTGTGAAAAATGCAGCAAACAGCCCGGTTAAAAGAATGGTATCCATATCAGAATGCCTCAATTATTTCCTGTATATGAAGGCCGGATGACAGGTCCGCCAGCTTAGGAGACGAGTGACCATATTTAATAAGAGCACACCAGTCGTCATGAAGATGAATAAACGAATCAGACCAGAATGGAAGCTCCCGTGGTGGATCAGGCAAGCGTTTCAGAGCGTCGAAGCCAATTGTTTCCGTATTCGTATCATTAAATAGAATCAGGAGCAGGCGATTTTCATGGTGGGTTGAATATCTGATTTCACCATTTTCAAATACAAGCTGTATATGCAGTCCCAAATTATGATCTGTTTCCGATTTACTGGCATGAACTCTGAAATAAGCTCCCTTTTCTGAACTGCCCATTACATAGCCGTTATCATCCACTTCAACCTGACCATCTGATTTTGTACCCACGTGTCCCCTTTACCGTTTTGATCCCATGAGCCACTACCGGGCTTTCCCCTATAAAACAAAATAAATCAAGCAGATGACAGGATAGATCGCCCAGAGCACCGCTGCTTTTGCTCTGTTGTGCGGAGTCTCGCCAGGTCAGGTGATGGCGGGTCAGTGCAGAATTTTTATTAAATTCTGCTGAGAAGAAATGCAGTTCACCTAATTTCTTCTCATTTCTCAGACGCATTATCATGTCGATGACGGGGTTATATCGGTAGTTAAAAGACACGATACTGCCTTTTGGAGCAATCTCCTGTAGATATCGTGCAGAGTTGAGATCTGTTGAGAGGGGTTTTTCACACACAAACGGGAGCTGTTTGTAGCGAAGCCACTCGTTCAAATCAATTCTCTTGACGTGGGGAAATCCGTTTTCCAAGCGGACCCCTTATAGGGGGTTGAGGGCCTCCTACCCTTCACTCTTGACTATGTTAACGATAATCATTATCGTTAGTGTTTGTGTGGTAATGGGATAGAAAGTAATGGGATAAAAAGTAATGGATAGAAAAAGAACAAAATTAGAGTTGTTATTTGCATTTATAATAAATGCCACCGCAATATATATTGCATTAGCTATATATGATTGTGTTTTTAGAGGAAAGGACTTTTTATCCATGCATACATTTTGCTTCTCTGCATTAATGTCTGCAATATGTTACTTTGTTGGTGATAATTATTATTCAATATCCGATAAGATAAAAAGGAGATCATATGAGAACTCTGACTCTAAATGAATTAGATTCTGTTTCTGGTGGTGCTTCAGGGCGTGATATTGCGATGGCTATAGGAACACTATCCGGGCAATTTGTTGCAGGAGGAATTGGAGCAGCTGCTGGGGGTGTGGCTGGAGGTGCAATATATGACTATGCATCCACTCACAAACCTAATCCTGCAATGTCTCCATCCGGTTTAGGGGGAACAATTAAGCAAAAACCCGAAGGGATACCTTCAGAAGCATGGAACTATGCTGCGGGAAGATTGTGTAATTGGAGTCCAAATAATCTTAGTGATGTTTGTTTATAAATAGTATTATTTAATATAAGAAAGAACAGTTATTGGACAATCCACACAGAATGATATTTCTTCTTGGTGGATTGTCTATCTTCCATTCCACCTCCAACAGATATCTGAGCATAACGAGGAATTATAACAGGAAGAAATATTCCTCATACGCTTGTAATTCCTCTATGGTTTAAATAGAAATAACTCTATCAACAGTTCTCAACGTTGTTTCTCTGTGTGCAATAATTACCCTGGTGATATTCATGTTTTTTATGGCAACATTCACGAAATGTTCACTCTCTGAATCAAGAGCACTGGTTGCCTCATCCATAAATAATATTCCTGGTTTCCGGTATAAGGCTCGTGCAATAAATATACGCTGTTTTTGACCGCCAGAAAGACCTTCCCCAAGTTCACCTATTAATGTTTCATATCCCATTGGCATATTCATTATAACATCATGAATATGACTTGCTCTGGCACATTCTACCATCCACTCTTCATCCATTTCCTCTGCAAAACCACAGATATTTTCACGAATTGAGCCTGAAAATAGCCGGTCATCCTGCATAACACAGGCTATCATCCGGTGATAATTATTTATTCCAATTTGGCGTATATCTATACCATTTATCAGTACCCTCCCGCTATCAGGTTCAAATAGTCCACATAGTACTTTCATTAATGTGGTTTTTCCCGCACCGGAAGCACCAGTTATAGCCACACTTTCCCCCGGAGCTACAGATAAACTCAGAGCACTGAATATCGGTGCTGACTGACTGTCATAACGATAGCTTAAACCATTGGTTTCCAGGGATATTGGCCCCATATCAGCAACGATTTCAATTTCAGGTTTCTTTTCCTCCTTTTCATGTAATGCAATATCTGCAATGCGCTCATTGTGCAGACTCATTATTCTTAGCTGAAGAAGAAAACTGGTCAGAGAGGCAACTCTTTCCGAAAACTGCCCACGAAAAGAACTAAACGCTACAAACATTCCTATTGTCATCTGATTATCGATCACAAGGCCTGCTCCCAGCCATAAAATTACAATCTGATCACAGGCGGTAACAAAGGTATTTATTCCTCCGAAGAGCAAATCCATCCTGGTTAGCTTAATACCCGAATTTATCGCATCTATTTTCATATTAAGCCAGTGTGCCCCCCGAATTCCGACCATCCCCTGGATTTTTACCGTGGCAATACCATATAATGTTTCCATAAAATAGGAGGCGGCACGGGCCTCCCTGACAAGACATTCTTCTGATATCTGTCGGTAATTGCCGTATGTCACCAGTCGAATAAAAATGTAAATTGTGGTAAAGCAGAGAACTATCCAGGTGAGATATCCTCCGTATAACAGCATCATCACACAAACACCGACAACCATAATGCTGTCCATTATGAACCCGATCACACTGGTGGTAAATGTGGCCCTCAATGTGTCAAGGGAGTCAAAACGTGACTGGATATCACCTAATTTTCGGCGTTCAAAAAACGCCAGCGGTAGTCTGAGAAGATGATCGAACAGCCCCGACTGCCACTGTACATTGATGAGCGTGCTCATAACCAGTGAAGACCATGCGCGCAGCGTACTCGTTGCAGCTTTGAGTAATATAAAAAACATAAGAGCAGCAGAAATTAGCGTCAGTAGCCCTCTGTCCCCCGCAGGAATAGCATGATCCATAACCAGCTGTGTCCCCACCGGCATTAGCAGATTGATTGCTTCAATTACAACTGACAGACAGAAAATTTTCGCCAGCGTTCTTTTAATACCGTAAATACTGTTAATCAGTGAACGAAGACTTATGCGGGTCTGCAGGGTTTCCGACTGGAATTCACTTCCGGGCCAGACCTCAAGTGCAACGCCTGTAAAATATCGGCTCATTTCCTCCCGGCTGATATATCTTATGCCCCTGGCCGGATCATGCAGTACATAACGGTTACGCTTTACGCTGACCAGAACGACGAAGTGACTGAAATCCCAGTGGAGAATACACGGCGTTTTGAGGACTCGAAGTTCATCCAACTCCAGTGAAAGAGCCCGGGTGGCCATCCCCAGTTGCTCCGCCATTCCATTGATTCCTGCAAGGGTTGCTCCACGGGCAGAGAGATTAAACTTCCGGCGAAGATATATCAGGTCAATATTCTTACCAAAATGACCGCATATCATTGCTAGGCAGGCCAGTCCACATTCAGCGGTCTCCGTCTGATGAATAACCGGAACACGACGTTGCCAGCGCAAATCAAGCAGATTTATAATTTGTCTGAAATTCCTGTTAGTCATTGATCGGTCCTGTTGCACTGTGTTTCATGTCATAGAAAGGAGAAAGCATCCACTGGTAAATACGCCTTTTTTCCAGAAATAGTGTACTTTCGGCTTTCATTCCATTTTCCAGAGGGAGGTATTTTTCGTCATACCTGATTATCTGCTTTTCAGGCGTCGCAATGACTTTATACCAGGGAACAGAGGCACCCGGCGTATTTTGAGGTGCTCCCTTATAGGTCAACATTTCCTGTGTTGACGCAGGAGTCCTGGATATAGTTTTAACCGTAGCAGAGAACTGCCCAAATTTTTCTGAGGGGAAGGCTTCATAACGAATATTCACTTTGTCACCAGCCGAAATATAAGGAACAGCATCATTCGGGACCCAGAGAATAAGATAATAGTTTTCAATGTTCTCAGGAATAACCTGCAGAAGGCTGTCTCCGGTATTGACCATTTGCCCTACAGTGACACTCAGGGAGTCAACTTTCCCGTCAGACAACGCCCGGATAATGATTTCGCCTTCCACATCAGTGTTAACCAGTTCTTTCTGCAATTCGAGTCGTTGCAGTTCCATCTGATAGATACGATTATCAAAATCTGCTGCCTGAGTCTGAATCTGACTCTCCAGAGTGGTTATCTGCAGGGCATTTTGTTCATTTTGTCCGCTCAGACTGAGAAGGTTGTTTTGTTGTTGATAATATAATGCAACTTGGTTAGTTAATTGATCTTTATTAATCAGTCCTTTTGACTGATAGTATCTGTAATTCTCCATATTATTTTTCATTATTTTTATCCCTTCCTCTGCACGCTGTATAATGTCTGATGAGCGACGGAACGCATCTGTGTATTGCAGACGTTGTTTTTCCAGGGTATCTAGCGTTATTTTTTTACTTTCTTCCAGACGGGAAATAATGTTGTCCACACGAACCAGCTGGTTTTCTATATCCCGGCGATGATTATCAGTGACAATACCATTGCGTGTACTTTTACTGATGTCAATCAGATAAACAGGATCCCCTTTTTTTATCAACTGCCCTTCATGAACAAACTGCCTGACAACAAATCCCTGTACACCTGAATATATATTGACAGCTCTTGGCCAGGTTGTGACCTCACCACTGACATTAACACGGCGGCTATAGGTACCAACAATAATGAACATCAGAAATGCCGTAATAAACACAATGCTTCCCAGCATGATTAACCACAGTGGTATTCCGGGAAGTAATATTGCCCGTCCCTGCCACTTCATTTTTCTGTTTTCTAAAGCATCCTGGCGAAACAAATAATGTCTCCTTGCATACTATTAGTTTGTTGTTTATCTGGATTAATGATGGAAAATAAATCGAAAATTTGCATTATATGTTTCAAGGAAAATCATATAAACATACAACATAGGAGAGTTATCAGGATAAATAATCATATAATGCTGAGAACAATATTATAAACAATAGTCTTTTTATTTATGATGAAAGAATGTCATTATTTATTAAATGACAATAATCTAACTGATTTAGGTTATTGTCAGAGAATATTAAAGTAACATAACTCATTCATCTATTTCCTAGTTTCTCTGTATATTAAAAGAGAATGGTAATCATTATCATGTTAAAGTGTCATATCGTTTACATAAAGTCAAGATATATCAGTGTGGCAAGCCTGGCAGGATTCTCTAGGGAAGGGCAGGCATACTCAGTGCATAGCTGATGCACGGATGACGGCAGGGGGGAGGAGGCTGGTGACTTTCGGACGACTGTAGCGGCTTACATCGGGCTTCGGCGGTATCATATGAAACAGCGGAGTGCCGCCTTCCATGCCGCTGGCGCGGCATATCCTAGTGACGATATCTGAATCGTTATATACTGTGTATATACGTGGTAATGACGGGGTGATAAATGGCACAGGTTAATATGAGTTTAAGAATTGACGCTGAACTGAAGGATGCTTTTATGGCCCTGCAAAAAGCATGGACCGTAATGGCTCTCAGTTAATCCGGGATTTTATGCGCCAGACCGTGGAACGGCAGCATAATACCTGGTTCCGTGACCAGGTTGAGGCAGGACGTCAGCAACTCGAGCGCGGCGATGTGCTTCCCCATGACATGGTCGAATCTTCCGCTGCTGCATGGCGGGATGAAATGAGCAGGAAAGTCGCCGGTAAATGATGGAGATATTCTGGACCATGCTGGCCAGCCAGGACAGGAAGCGCATTCGTGAGTACATTGCGGAGCAGAACCTGATAGCCGCCATTGAACTGGACGAACGGATTGGTTGTTCAGCCAGCCTCCTGTTCTCCCTTTCTTTTATCAGTGTACAGGTGCATGACAACATAATCACGGTATGATAATAATAATCAATAACAATAAGTTGTGTCACGTTTACATCATGGAACGGAGGTGCTCCTGTGACTTTTGAGCAAAAAAAGCCCGGGCAATTGCCCTGATGGACAGCAAAAAGATGTGGCGGAGTAATTATGCTCCTCCTCTGCTGCGTATTCTCTGGCGGCTGGGTATCCGGCTTCCGCCATTGCCCTTTATGCCGTTCTGGCAGGTTACGCTGCTGATGGGGGGCTTATGGGGTATTTCCTGGGGATGTGCAATGTGGTTTATGTACTGGGGGCCGTCAGGAATGGTAGCAGGTGAGGCCATTATTATAAGTATCACGAGTGGTTTTTTGTTCGGACTGCTCATGGCCTCTTTCCACTGGTGGCGCAGGAAAGTTAACCGGCTGCCACCATGGAATGATGTGTAAACCGTGCCGGCATGTTTTTACGGGGTGATGCTTTCATTAACCTGTACACGAACTTCTATTCCTGCATCATTACAGGCCTACAGCCACTACGCCACTTCCAGCGGATCGCCCTCCCTGCGTACCTCCCCGCCTTCTTTATTCTATAACTGCAGACAGGTGCTGCCGTCGAGGCGCACCACAAAATCCCCACGGCAGGCCTGATATGTCATGCCGTTCAGCTCCACCGGCAGATCAGTGGCAGAAGTGCCATCTGCGGGCAGACCTGATGCCGGGACCAGCGGCAGTACGACGACTTCTGCAGTACGCTGTTCTGCCAGCAGAGAGGCTGTGCCACGGCCCGGTCAGCTTTTGTGAGTTCCACAGCTAGCCGCAGCTCAGGGATTAAGATTCAGGTAATTTACGGAAAACAAGTGATTTCCGTACGGGAGAGAAGGCCTAACGTATATTATCTCAGAAATGACTATGAATCCCCATATATTGCCAATTATACAGTAAATGATTATCATTATCATCTAATGTGTGCAACTGATGGTCTGAAATAGCGCTTTTAGGAGACAAGATGCAGTCAGCTAGTAAATTAATCTACCGCGGGAAGTTGCTTGGCAGTTTACCCACTGTGGGCGAGATTCATAAAGAAATCGCAGTATCGGAAGAAACCGTAACATGGATCTCTCTGCAACGAGATATTATAGCGAATATTTTGCTGGGAAAAGATCCTCGCTTACTTGTGATTGTTGGTCCATGCTCAATCCATGACGTTCAGGCCGCAGTTGATTATGCGAAGCGATTGTTCGTATTACAGAATAAGTACTTATCGAAAATGTACATTGTAATGCGCACTTATTTTGAGAAACCTCGAACCCGTAAAGGCTGGAAGGGAATAATGCACGATCCTGATCTAAATGGAAGTTATGATGTTGAGAAAGGGATACGATATGCTCGCCAGTGTTTGTCTTCAATCACAACGATGCGTGTCGCAACCGCTACAGAATTCCTCGATCCTTTTCTTACTCCCTATATTGCTGATTTAATATGTTGGGGTGCTATTGGTGCCAGAACCACTGAATCACAAACGCATCGTCAACTTGCGTCTGGTTTACATTGTCCAGTTGGATTTAAAAACAGTACTGATGGAAATATTAACTTAGCTATTGACGCTATTATTGCAGCCCGTGAACAACATATTGTATATATGACATCTTTAACAAATAGTATATCTACACTATTAACCGATGGCAATCTACATGGACATCTAATATTACGTGGAGGTAGAGAACCTAACTATGGTTTGTCTGATATAACTAAGGCAGTGAAATTAATGCATGATGAGGGCATTAACCATCGTCTGATAATTGATTGTAGCCATGGTAATAGCGGTAAAGTGGCTAAACGGCAAATTTCCGTTGCACGTCAAGTTATAGATAATCGGAAAAAAATACCAGGATATGTAGCTGGCATTATGGTGGAAAGCTTTTTACAAGATGGAAAACAATCCGATAGTTTTCCGCTAGAGTATGGTCAGTCTGTTACTGATGAATGCATATCATGGCAACAGACAGAACAATTATTATCAACTCTGGCAGCACAGCTTTAACTTCAACTATTGCACATATATTGCTTTTAAAGGGGGAAAAATGAAATTACTTAGTTTAAGACACTCAATTAGTGTTATCAGAGAAGCAGATATTTTATCTCTATAGTTTATGATTATATAAAGCGCTATCGTAGCCGCGTATTTAATGGTCTTAAAATATAAAACAATTGGTTACTATCTATGGCAAGCTCCTGAATTATGTGTGTGAACCAGGAGTTTCTCAGGAATTTCCTCACAATGTGGCACTATCACTGTCACCTTTTTCTCCTTGGAAACCTCCAGGGATGCCCCAAAGTTTCGGTCAGTTTTTAGATAGGTAGCATTCCTCATTAATAATGAGGACACCGAGGGTAGAATCTTAACTCCGTGTTAATAGAATAAAAAACAATCATCAGAACTGAGTAGGGAAAGCGAATCATGATGTATGAAGTTTCACACACAATGTGAATCAAAAACGCTCGTAGATAATCCGATAGTGCTGCCTGATACGCTGAAAGAAATTGTTCGCAGGAAGATCTGATTATGCTGATTCGTCGACCACAGGCCCTTATATACATAAGCAGCGCCCGCCAGGTCAGAAACAATGTGAACACTATCCGTGAGAAATTGTGACAAAATTCCCGATGATCGACAAGTGCAATGAAATAAAAAACATATGTTATATATCAATTTGATATTTATGAAAAATCAATATATTTATCTTGTGAGGGATTGCTTTTTTTTTTGCTAAATGATATTAATTATCATTCTTATATAAAAACAATAATGGCAGTAAAAAATATCTGGCAAGGATGTGAGCTTAACGATCAAACATTTTAAGTTAGGCATTTATTAGGGAATAGGTATGAGAATTAACAAAATCCTCTGGTCGCTAACTGTGCTCCTGGTTGGGTTGAATAGCCAGGTATCAGTAGCCAAATCCTCCGACGATGATAATGACGAGACTCTGGTGGTGGAAGCCACCGCTGAGCAGGTATTAAAACAGCAGCCGGGCGTGTCGGTTATTACCAGCGAGGATATTAAAAAGACCCCTCCGGTAAACGACCTTTCAGATATTATTCGTAAAATGCCTGGCGTCAATCTTACCGGCAATAGCGCCTCGGGCACACGCGGTAACAACCGCCAGATCGATATTCGTGGTATGGGGCCGGAAAACACCTTAATTTTAATTGATGGTGTACCGGTGACGTCACGTAACTCCGTGCGTTATAGCTGGCGTGGAGAGCGTGATACCCGCGGTGACACCAACTGGGTGCCACCGGAACAGGTTGAGCGTATTGAAGTGATCCGCGGCCCTGCGGCGGCGCGCTACGGTTCGGGGGCAGCCGGGGGGGTGGTGAACATCATTACCAAACGTCCCACCAACGACTGGCACGGTTCGCTGTCGTTATACACCAATCAGCCGGAAAGTAGCGATGAGGGCGCTACGCGTCGCGCCAATTTCAGCCTTAGTGGGCCTCTGGCTGGTAATGCTCTTACCACGCGTTTGTATGGTAACCTGAATAAAACGGATGCTGACAGTTGGGATATTAATTCTCCGGTCGGTACGAAAAACGCAGCCGGGCATGAAGGGGTACGTAACAAAGATATTAACGGCGTTGTCTCGTGGAAATTAAATCCGCAGCAGATTCTCGATTTCGAAGCCGGATATAGCCGCCAGGGGAATATCTATGCGGGCGATACGCAAAACAGTTCTTCCAGTGCAGTTACCGAAAGCCTGGCAAAATCCGGCAAAGAGACGAACCGCCTGTACCGACAGAATTATGGCATTACGCATAATGGTATCTGGGACTGGGGACAAAGTCGCTTTGGTGTTTATTACGAGAAAACCAATAATACCCGCATGAATGAAGGATTATCCGGCGGTGGTGAAGGGCGTATTTTAGCGGGTGAAAAGTTTACGACCAATCGCCTGAGTTCCTGGCGAACCAGCGGCGAGCTTAATATTCCTTTGAATGTGATGGTTGATCAAACGCTGACCGTTGGTGCAGAGTGGAACCGCGATAAGCTCGATGATCCTTCCTCTACCAGCCTGACGGTGAATGACAGTGATATCAGCGGTATTTCTGGCTCTGCTGCGGATCGCAGCAGTAAAAATCATTCTCAAATCAGTGCGCTGTATATTGAAGATAACATTGAGCCGGTTCCTGGCACGAATATCATTCCCGGCCTGCGCTTTGATTATCTCAGCGACTCCGGCGGGAACTTCAGCCCCAGTCTGAATCTTTCGCAGGAATTGGGCGATTATTTCAAAGTCAAAGCAGGGGTTGCCCGAACCTTTAAAGCTCCAAACCTGTATCAATCCAGTGAAGGCTATCTGCTCTACTCGAAAGGCAATGGCTGTCCAAAAGATATTACATCAGGCGGGTGCTACCTGATCGGTAATAAAGATCTCGATCCGGAAATCAGCGTCAATAAAGAAATTGGGCTGGAGTTCACCTGGGAAGATTACCACGCAAGTGTGACCTACTTCCGCAATGATTACCAGAATAAGATCGTGGCCGGGGATAACGTTATCGGGCAAACCGCTTCAGGAGCATATATCCTCAAGTGGCAGAATGGCGGGAAAGCTCTGGTGGACGGTATCGAAGCCAGTATGTCTTTCCCACTGGTGAAAGATCGTCTGAACTGGAATACCAATGCCACATGGATGATCTGAACCGCCCCGGAAATCCTGGAGACTAAACTTCCTGAGAAAGAGGTAAACAGGATGACTAAAAATACTCGTTTTTCCCCCGAAGTCCGTCAACGGGCAGTTCGTATGGTTCTGGAAAGTCAGGGCGAATATCACTCACAATGGGCGGCAATTTGTTCCATTGCTCCAAAGATTGGCTGTACGCCAGAGACTCTGCGTGTCTGGGTTCGCCAGCATGAGCGGGATACCGGGGGCGGTGATGGTGGACTCACCACCGCTGAACGTCAGCGTCTGAAAGAGCTGGAACGTGAAAATCGTGAACTGCGCCGCAGTAACGATATCCTTCGCCAGGCTTCCGCTTATTTTGCGAAGGCGGAGTTCGACCGCCTCTGGAAAAAATAATGCCACTGCTGGATAAGCTGCGTGAGCAGTACGGGGTCGGACCGGTATGCAGTGAACTGCATATTGCCCCGTCAACGTATTACCATTGTCAGCAGCAGCGGCATCATCCTGATAAACGCAGTGCCCGTGCACAGCGCGATGACTGGCTGAAGAGAGAGATACGGCGCGTATACGATGAAAATCATCAGGTGTACGGTGCGCGTAAAGTCTGGCGTCAGTTGTTACGGGAAGGAATCAGGGTGGCCAGATGTACAGTGGCGCGCCTCATGGCGGTTATGAGACTTGCCGGTGTTCTCCGGGGTAAAAAGGTCCGCACTACCGTCAGCCGGAAAACCGTTGCCGCAGGTGACCGCGTAAACCGTCAGTTCGTGGCAGAACGTCCTGACCAGTTGTGGGTGGCTGATTTTACTTACGTCAGTACATGGCAGGGCTTCGTTTATGTGGCGTTCATCATTGATGTGTTTGCCGGATACATCGTGGGGTGGCGGGTCTCATCGTCTATGGAAACGACATTTGTGCTGGATGCTCTGGAGCAGGCGTTATGGGCCCGTCGACCGTCCGGCACAGTCCATCACAGTGATAAAGGTTCTCAGTATGTATCGCTGGCCTACACACAGCGGCTTAAGGAAGCCGGATTACTGGCATCAACAGGAAGTACAGGCGACTCGTATGACAACGCGATGGCGGAGAGCATCAATGGCCTTTACAAAGCGGAGGTAATACACCGTAAGAGCTGGAAAAACCGTGCAGAAGTGGAACTGGCCACACTCACGTGGGTGGACTGGTATAACAATCGACGATTGCTGGGAAGGCTGGGCCATACTCCTCCGGCAGAAGCAGAAAAAGCTCATTATGCTTCCATCGGAAACAATGATCTGGCAGCCTGAGTTCACAGATAAAACACTCTCCAGGAAAATCGGGGCGGTTCAGATCACTTCGGAGCAAAAAGACACCGGTAATCCTCTGTCGGTCATCCCGAAATATACTATCAATAACTCGCTTAACTGGACCATCACCCAGGCGTTTTCTGCCAGCGTCAACTGGACGTTATATGGCAGACAAAAACCGCGTACTCATGCGGAAACCCGCAGTGAAGATACTGGCGGTCTGTCAGGTAAAGAGCTGGGCGCTTATTCACTGGTGGGGACGAACTTCAATTACGATATTAATAAAAATCTGCGTCTTAATGTCGGCGTCAGTAATATCCTCAATAAACAGATCTTCCGATCTTCTGAAGGGGCGAATACCTATAACGAGCCAGGCCGGGCTTACTATGCCGGAGTTACCGCATCATTCTGATCGTAGTGTTTCAGGCGTACTGCCCGCGTAAAAGCGGGCAGTGTTTAGTGGCTTAACTCATGACAACCTGCTGTGTAATTTGCGTTTTCACCACTGATATCTAACAGTGCCTGGCGAAAGGAGGCATTGAACATCGGCCCGTGTCCTAGGTTGGGGAAATCCCAAAATACGGCATTGACGCCTTTATCTTTCAGTATAGTGAGGGTGGTATGAATTTTCGACAGCACCCCGACAGCATGCGTTTCCCGGTTATCACCCTGTGTCGCCGAGCCTTCCATTATCGCCAGGTGTTTGGCGCAGAATTGCAGAGGCTCAACCGCCGTAACGCGGCTTAGCAAAGCATCATAACCTCTGCCCAACGACGGGCTGGCGCTGTAGTACGACCGGAAGTAAGAGGAGGACAGCCAGGAATCCAGCACGAAGAGGCCGCCGTAGGAGTGCCCCCATAAGCCGCGGCGTTGCCGATCGATATTCAGTCCCTGTTCCACTTTTGGGGCAATACGCGTTTCCAGTAACTGGCGGAAGTTGTTGCTGCCACCACTCTTACGGCTAAAACGCCCTGAGTGGAGATCTGTTTTTCTGCTTTCTGCTGCTGGCGTATAGTCGTAAGCCCTGCTGTTGAGATCGAAAGGGAGGTTGGTCTGATACCCGACAGCCACGATCACTGGCGGTGTTTTTTCTGACAATTGTTTGAGCAGTTCGTCATCCAGGCGATCCATAACTGCGTTACCGTCAAGCATATATAAAATCGGGTAACCCGATGCCGGTGCGGTTGTATTCGGCACGGCCGTCCATACCCGATAATGGCGTGTGCCATCGACAGAGTCGAAAGAGGTGACGCTGAAATGGTAAAACACGGAGCCTTTATCGGCTATATTCGGCCCCAGTGGCCGCATATCCGGCTTCGCATAAACTTGCGCACTACAGATAAGGGTGAGGCAAGAAAGATGAAAGAAAATCGCTTTATGCGGGCGTGTTGAGCGATACTCGCGGGCATACATCTGATGATTATTCCTTTTCCGCAGGTGACTATTTGATTTATTCAGGAAGTCTGTACCGTTTCCTGAAAGTGTTTGTGGGTCAACTCAACCCTGTAGTAAACCAATCCCGTCAATCAGTGCACCGCGCCACCATGCGTAATCGTGACCACCGGTGTAGATTGCGCAATGGCTTTCGACGCCAGCGGTAATCAGCCGCTGGTGAAGCTGCTGAACGTGAGGCACTGTCGAACCTTCCAGCGATCCCACGCACAGGCTGATACGTACGCCCTGCGGTGGGGCAGAAAGCAGATGCTCACTCACCCATGAGGTATCGGTTTCGCTGAACAAGCCTGGTCGACTGGTTCTTTCTGGCGTCCACCACATTGAAGGAGAGTGGCTGAGCACCAGACCGAACGTTTCCGGTGCGTAACGAGCCCCCATTAGCGCACTGATCCCGCCGAGGCTCTGCCCGGCCAGCACTGTGCGCGAACGGTCTGCCCACTGACGCTGCGGTTGTTCAGCGCGAATCATCGGCAGCAGATGTCCGGCGATATCCTTTATCAGTTTGCTGCGCCCGCCGAGTATCTCAGTGCGTTCATGTTCATTAATGTTGTCAATGCCCAGTACAGCCACGGGCACGATGCGCCCATTATTTATGGCGGCGTCAATTGCCGCGCATACGCCAAGGTGATCAAACCAGGTTTCACCATCGGGCAGCACGACCAGCCCGAGGGGCTGAGAAATATCAACATCCGGAATATAGAGCCGAACCTGGCGAGATTTCCCGGCGATAATGCGCATGGAGGTAAGCAGTTGTCCGGTGTGGAAGCCGCCGTTCCATTCCGACAGGGCGGGAGCTTTATCAAGTGTCAGCACTGATTCCTTTGCGTTTCCCCGAACGTTGATCTCCGGCATTTTGTTTAGCGGATCGGCCTTTCCGGCAAGGGTGGCAAAACGGCCTCCGGACAGTGCAATCGTCTCAGCCGTAGTGCCGGGGGGGATTTCCAGCAGCGAATAGGAGCCGCAGTAACTTGCGGGTAAACGCAGTGTCAGTGTCCAGATATCCGTTTCGGGAAGGGCGCTCATCATTCCTTTTTCTACGTGCTCTTTATCCGTCACCCGGTTCAGACGCAGATAAACGCCCTGCAGAGGATGTCGGGCGCGCCACAGAAAGGTCACTTCTCGCTCATCTTCCGCTCCTTCGACTGGCGTCACAAGAGGAACATTCAGCGACTCAGCTTCGCGCCAGAAGTCAGTAAGGTTAGCAATGTGGCCCGCTGCCAGTTGGTTGCGCAGGCTGGCGATAGCAGAGGGATGTTGTTGCATGTTCAGCATTCATACTCTTTAAAAATTAAGGATGTCAGTATAAATAATTAAAGCGGCTATTCACGGTACCGCCGCTTCTGACTGTGTTTTTAATACATTACGTGTCCAGTAACTATCCCGGGGTTTCCTCCTTCATGTTGTGCTGGCGATGGAGCGCAGTACTGCTGACGCTGTCATGCCATAAGCGGGTATAGAGGCCGCCCGCAGATAACAGCTGTTCGTGGGTTCCGTATTCCGCAAGTAACCCCTTATCAATAACGGCAATCAGATCGCAGCGTTGCGCGGTGGTCAGACGATGTGCAACAATCAGCGCCGAGTGCTTCCCGGCATGCACGACATCTGTTAACGATGACATCAGTCGTTCTTCGGATGTGCGATCCAGACATGACGTGGCTTCGTCGAGCAGCAGGATGTGGGCATTCGCCAGTTGCGCGCGGGCCAGCGCAATCAACTGGCGCTGACCTGCGGGCAGATCGGCTCCGCCGTTATTCACCGGTGTCCGGAATCCCTGCGGCAGATTGCACACCATCTCATACAGCCCTGCCCGCTGTGAGGCAATTTCAACGTCTTCATTGGTGGCGGATGGCCGTGAATAACGAATGTTTTCTGCAATATCACTACTAAACAGTGCTACATCCTGATCGACAAGCCCAATCTGGCGACGATACTCAGTGAGCGAGGCATCATCGAGCATTTGCACACCGATTCTGATGTTGCCGTGCGTGGGGAAATACAACCCGGCAATCAGCTTAATCAGCGTCGACTTACCCGCACCGCTGCGACCGACGACCGCGACAACCATTCCCTCTGGGATCGTCAGGGTAAGTTTGTTCAGAGCTGGCTCGTGACTGTCGGGATAACTGAACGTGACCTCATCAAGATGCAGTGCACCGGTGACAGGGAGGACCGAAGAGGACCCGAGGTTCTCAGTGCCTTCTGTCGCCAGTAGTTCATCAATATGTTTGCCGCTGGCTGTCGCCTGCTGCCAGGCGTCGACAATCCCTGATAACTGCTGCACTGGCCCATAGAATTGCCCCAGCAACAGGAAGAAAGCCGCCAGTACCCCGGCAGTCATTTCTCCAGCGGCGACCTGCGAAGCTCCCACTAACAGAACAGCGGCATAGGAGGCCTCGGTGCAGAATGTCAGGAACGGAAAATAGACTGCAAGGTATTTTTGTGCTCGCACACGGGTTGCGCGGAAACGCTCCGATAACGCGCGCAGCCGGGCGCCCTCCAGTTCCTGCTGACCATGCGATTGCACGACACGCAGGCCAGAGACTTTTTCCTGCAGGGTGCTGTTGACTTTGCCTATTTCCAGCCGTGCCTGTGCATAAGCAGGGGTACTGAGGCGGCGATAAATCATGGTTGCCAGTGCGGCCACTGGCACTGCGCTTAATGCCGTCAGCGCCAGGAACGGGTCGAGCCAGAACATGGTGGCGGCGATTGCGAACATCGTCACCAGACTGGTGGCCGCACCGGCAAGGCCGTTTTGCAGAAAGCGGGCGAGAGAGTCCACATCAACGGTCATGCGGGTAAGACGCGAATCGGCATGCTTTTCATGCCAGGGGAGTCCAAGACGCAGCATATGGCCGAAGCTGCGCAAGCGCACCGAATGCTGAACTGATTCCGCCGCTCTGGCGGCGAAGACCGTCTGCAGAGAATAACTGCACCAGCCCACAATGACCAGGCACAGGGCGAGCAGGGCACAGAGGCCGATGATCGACATATCGCCTGCGGCGACACCGGAGTCAATGCCGTGCTGCAACAGTATCAGTACCCCTACGCCTGCCGCAGAATCGAGTGCGATCAGCAGAGCGGCGATGACGAACATCCACGCCACAGGCTTCAGTAGTGACGTGACTTTGCGACCTTTACCGGCTAGCGCCTGCTGTACTGCATTTTCCGGTACGCGGGTCATACGGGCGACAAAACCTTTATCCCCCGTATCCGTTACATCGTCTTGTGTCGCTGGTTCAGCCGGCCACAATTCGTTGTGGCTATTGTGGGACGTGGCCAGAAAATCGCTGTCGCCGGTCATCAGTGCGCGGAACGCCGGACAGCGCGCTTCAAGTTCTGCCGGGGTTCCGGTATCCACCATACGGCCCTTATCCAGCACCACAACCCGGCTGGCTAGCTGAAGTGTTGAACGCCGTCGGGCAATCACCAGCAGCATATGCCCTTCGTCAGCATAGCGACCCAGCGCGGTATTAATCTCCGCTTCCGTAACAACATCAACCGCTGAGGTGGTATCATCCAGGATTAACACGTCCGGTGCAGTAATGAGCGCCCGCGCCAGCGCTATTCGCTGCCTCTGCCCGCCGGAAAGATTCGTACCCCGTTCGGTTAACAGGCTATCGAAGCCTTTCGGCAGGGCGTTGATAAAATCGCTGGCTCCTGCAGCAGCTGCCGCACGGCGAATGTCGTCCGCCGTTGCCTGAGGGTGGCCATAGGCGATATTTTCCGCCACCGTACCGGCAAACAGAAAAGCATCTTCAAATACGATGCCTACCCGGCGACGAAGCGCCTCCAGTCTGATATCGCGAAGATTTTGTCGGCCTTCGCTGGTGTTGAGCCATATCTTTCCGGAGCAGGGATCATAAAAACGCGCCAGCAGCATCAACAGGGTCGATTTTCCTGAACCCGATGCGCCCACCACCGCCACGGTTTCACCGGCGCGCAGGGAAAAGGAGATATTGCTGAGGATATGTCTGTCGCCATGGTGGTAGTCAAAGCTCATATTCTCCAGTTCCAGTCCGACAACCTGACTGTTAATCGACTCCGTCCCGTCCTCCATCTGTGAACGGGTGTCGATCAGTGCAAACACCCGCTCCACGGACGCCTGAGTGCGCTGTGCGATAACCAGAAACGATGCCAGTACGCGGGTTGGCCCGGTCAGCATCGCGAGGAAGCTGGCGAATGCAACGAAGGTACCGAGATCGATCCGCCCGTGCATGACCGACCACCCGCCGTAGCACAGCAGGACGATTTGCCCGAGCACCGGTAGCGCCAGCATGGTGGCCCCAGGCATCGCCTGCGAGATAACCGCACCGATGCGTACACGCACAATCTGCCGCGACTGCCTATCGAGCCAGTGCGTTTCACGCATCTCTGCCACACAGGATTTTACCACTGAGATCTGTGCCAGCACCTCGCGTATATGTTCGGTGAGATTCGCCAGTTGGTCCGAGGCCAGCCCGGTTTGCGCGAAGACCCTACGACGCGCACGAAGCGCGGTGATCGCCAGGCATACCAGTACGCACACGACGATAAGCGTCATGGCAGGGGACATCCACAGCATCACGGCAATGCCGGCAATGTAATAAGTGAACACTGCCAGCGGCACCGGGCACATCTGCAGCAGGGTATGCACCTGCTGCAGATCGCTGTTGGTCCGTGAAATCACCTGCCCGGTGCGCAGCGCATCCTGGCCTGCGCCGTCAAGTTTCTGAATACTGTCGAATACCCGTCCTCTGAGGGTATGCTGCACCCAGAGTGAGAGCATCCCGGCATAACCACGGCGCACATAGTTACCGATGAAATCAAAAAAAGCGATCAACAGTAACCCGCAGGCCAGCCACGGCAGGCGGGCCGGATTGCCCGCCAGTGCGTCATTCACAGCCTGTCTTGTCAGCAGTGGCGTCAGCGCAGCCAGCAAAATAGTCGATACTGACGCTACCACCACGATGACACTAAGTTTCTTACGTTCCCAGCACACGCGCGCTAGGCGAACTATCCATGACTGAGCCGGTGTGGGAGTGTGATTCGCAGGCATTAAGCCTCCTCCGTCTGTAAAATACGATCCACTGGCCGGATCGTTCCGCAAAAAAGCCAGCACGCTCCGGTCCCGCATTGTTATGGATGCATGACTCCTGGATGGGTGCTGGCATATGATTATCATGAAGGTGTAGTGGTTACCCTTTCTGTACCATTGTGATCAGGCTTTTCGCCACTTCACCTGGGCAGGGTTGCGCCGCCATTTCCGCTGCTACCTCTTCAGAGGCTTTGCGAAGTGAGCGATTGTTGAGGAAAGCATTGATCATGTTACTCGACAGGCCGACGTCGCCAGGGATAATCCCGCAGCCGCGTTCGGCAACAACGCGGGCATTTACCGGGCGATCGGCTCCCTGGCCGAAGACGATTTGTGGAATACCAGCGTGTAGCGCTGTCAGGGTATTGCCTGCTCCGCCATGATGAATGAAACCATCTGCGCCGTTGAGGAAGACACCCATGGGTATCCAGTCAACCAGGCGAACATTTGACGGCAGCGAGCGCAAATCGGACCGCGCATTGGCTGAAATATGCAGGATGATCTCGGCATCGACCTCACTGGCAGAATCCATAACCCAGGCGATTAGATCAAGGCCGTCAACCATCGGTTTGACAGTGCCGAGACTCACCAGCAGACGTTTACGCTCGGGCCTTCTCTCCCACCATGGTTCCCACACCGCGCCACCGTTATACGGGACGTACTGCATCGGAATAATGGGTTCACCGTCGTTTTCCAGAATGCTCATACTCGGCGGTGTTACGTCGATCCAGGCCATATCACGTGGTGTGGCCCCCACATTGTGGCGACGATAGGCGTCCGTGAGCGAACGCGTTACACCCTTGATATGCCAGGGGGTATGGCCGAAGCCTACGGTTTGCATCACGACCGGTATATCATATTTGGCGGCAATCAGCGGCCCGATGACTCCGAGCGGAGGGTAGATGATGAGGTCAGGCCGCCAGTGTCCGGCAAACTCCACCAGATGGTCGGCCATTTCTTCGCTGAAGAATGAGAAGTTGCCCATTTGGGTTCCGATATTACTTTTTTTCCGCTGTGCCTCATGGTGGCGGTAACCAGCTTCGGAATCCAGACCGGGTGCGGCGTCAAACACCACCAACCCGGCCTCTGCCGCTTTTTGTGCGAATTGTCCTCCACTGGCGATCAGCACTTCATGACCGTTAACGCGAAATGCCTGCGCCAGAGACAGCACAGGATACAACAGCCCATAGAGAGGCGGGCCTACAAACAAAATACGCATGAGAAAATCCCTCTCCGCTTGACGATCTAAATCAGGCAGTCGACGCACTCATATGCCAGCAGCAGGACACGACTTTTCGTTAAACCTGCTTTACCAGATGCTGCGCCATTTGTGCTTCACCAGCGTTATGGACAGCTCAGTCAGAGACTTTTCCGTGACATACACAGGTGAACAGGGAACTCCGTATCCCCACTTCCATTAACGCTTACGCGCCATTGTCCTGTTGAACAGCCCAAATGGCGTCGGACAGCTACGCCGGGATGTTCTGACGCATTTGTGCAGTGTTAGACCGAACAACGAATCTGGAAAGAACCGTGATTTCTTAGACACACGATGCATCATCCTGATAGTCTCGCCTTCGCTGGTCTGTAAGTAAAAACGCCGTTGTACAGGCGATGTTTGTTCCCTTTCAGCCTTACCAGAAACAACACAGACACAAATGCTAATGATAATAATTACCAATATCATTTAGCTATTGCAACGGTAATTAAAACTTAATAAAAAGGGAAGCTCCCAGAGGGCTATCTGGGGATATTTAAATTGAAACCTACGCTGCTACAGACCGTGGAGAATATCTTGCAAACGCTGAGCATGCTGTTCCAACTCACCGGAAGGCTGATAGACGTTAAGGCATTGGTGAGCGGTTCTGCCGTCGCCAAAAATGTATAGAGAACTCCGACCAGCAGCGTTTCATCCTCTGTCTATAGCGCAAGCGTGTCGAGAACTACTGCTGATATTACGCTGTTGGCGAATAATCCGATTTTTGCTCCTGACCAGGTGAGTTTTTTCGGCTTTTCGCTGCCAGTGTCAGGCTTTCACGTCATCATTTTGGATACGTTATTTCACTAAATGGTCATTGTTAGGGAAAAGAGAATGTGTGACTAGGTCGTTTAGCGTTGCTTTCCATCACACTCTAGCCAATTCACAACTATGGGCGGTTCTCGACGATTCCAGGTCAGGTTGACGGGACGCTAGTGGTTTCAAAGCTTGGTCAACAGATAACGATTGAAAAAGTCATGATCTTACTGAAGTTGTGCGGATAGTGAGTAATGCCGCGAGACGAACTGGCCGGGAGATTGATGGAACTTTAAAAATTATCTCTTAACGCATTTACGAATGCAAAAAGTCTATTTTTTGGTTAGCGGAGAATTTGTTAAAAGAATCCAGCATAGTGAATCCCCCTGCGCGGCTGTCTCTTGATCAGATCTCCTGATAAAGAGACTTCATCACCAGCCTCAACCATATCCTGAAGTCTGAACCAGCCATCCCACATATCTACCCAACCGGGGCGGCCTGTGCGTTTGCTGTGTATGGGTCCACCACATATTGCAATTTTTGTTCTCTTTTAAAATATATTCCACGGGCGTCGTTAGTGCGAGCGCCTTGTGGAGTCTTTTGCTGTTATACAGCGCCAGATATTCCGCCAGTTTCAGGTTAAACAACGCCAGATCCTCAAAGAGTAAAATTTCATTAAATTCAATGAATTGCTCTCTTAATGCCCGGTTAAAACGTTCACAGATAGCGTTCATTTTTGGCGTGTAGGGATAGGTCCAGAGGTGTTTGATGGCGGCTTCCTGCAGCGTTTTGTCAAAGCTTCCCAGGAACTCTTTCCCGTTATCTGTGATGATCTGGCTGATACCGACAGGGAACAGCCGGGCTGCACGGCTGAAAAAGTGATTGACGATATCACTGTTGAGCGACGGCACAGCCAGCGCCAGTACATAATCGCTGTGTTCGTCGATCATGGTAATGATATAGCGACGCATTTCACCCATTCTGAGCTCAATGGCGTCCATCCCAATGAGCTCTCCTGTCTTTACCGGACAGTAGTGCTTTGGCCTGCGGGGGTTTGGTGGTTCGCTTTTTGACAAGCAGAGCCTTACCCCGCGAGCTCAGACGTACTGGTATCATCCGCATTTTATCGTGTGCGGTGGCGATCATTCTGCCGATGGTGGAAACACTCGGGCAGGTCTGATGGCGTTATGCGCACCAGGGCTTCAGGCGAACAAAAATCTGCTCTTTACCGAGGTTCGGCAGCTCTGTCCTGAGGCGTCGAATCTCTTTCAGCACATCGGGATGCCAGTGCTTTTTTCGTCGCACCAGAGGTGCCTTACTGTGCGGGATTAGCCCCTCAGGTCCTCCCTTGTTCAGTAACTGACGCCACCAGTAAAGCGTGCGGCAGGATACGCCAAAGGCTTCAGAAGCTGCAGAAATACCGTGTTTATCCCAGAAGTGCAGAGCCTTCATTCTCATTGTTGCTATATCAGCCATCACTGAAAGCCTCAACGCATAATCGGCTGCTTAGGATAGCCAACCTCAGGTGCTGCATTTGCATAGTGCAATCTCCCCTTACTTATCCGGAGGCAATTGCAATATCTCTGTGAACTTACACTGTGTATCATCAGGTTATTATGTGAGCTGGTAAATCAGATTTTGCATGGACTGAAATGATGCTGTTATTTAGGGACAAAGAACCGACTTTTTCTCTTGCCTCCTCGCCAGTAATGATTAATGGGAATGCTTCCTCTGGGGAGGAGGACAGTAGAAAAAAGAACCCGCCAGCAAAAATATTGGGGATGAACAGCTTTCGCTACTCAGGTTGTTGGCGGGTAAATTTCCTCATGAAATAAGAATGCTACGCGCTCTTTTTAATGAAAATGATAATCACTGTCAACTAATTGCGCATATTTTCTTCATACATGATTGATAAAGGTGATTCAGACTATCAGTGTTTTGCTGATGGCCTTTTTGTCTTTAGAAAACACCAGCCAGGCTGGTTGGTTCAGTTAAGCTTTCAGCTTCGAGAATTTTATGAAAGCTATTGATTTGTTAAAATAAATCACAGTCTGGTGACTGCAAAAGTTAAACGAGAAATCAAAAGGTGGCCCAAATCTGAAAATGAAGCTCTGCGTGATGATGTTGCCGCTGGTCGTCGTCGGTTGCATATCAGATCAATCTGCCCATCCCCGCGTGAAGCCACCACCGCCTCGGGCGTGGATAATGCAGCCCCCCCGACTGGCAGACATCGCTGAACAGGATTATTTCCTCCCTCAGAGAGAGGCTTATCACTATGCAAAAACAACTGTAGGGAGCCCAGAAGTATATTAATGAACAGTGCAGATGAGCTCCCCATATCGATGGGCAACTATTGTGAGCAATATACCCGGGCTTCCAGCGGAGTATAGATGCCAAAAGTGATAAAACCGAGCAATCCATTTACGAATGTTTGCTGAGTTTCTGTTTTAACAACATTTTCTGCACCGCCACAAATTTTGGCTGCATCAACAGTTTTCTCTTGTCCAATTCCCGAAACGAAGAAATGATGAGTGATGGTTTCCTTTGGTGTTACTGCTGTCGGTTTGTTTCCAACAGTAAACGTTTGTTGAGCACATCCTGTAATAAGCATTGCCAGAGCGGCAGAAAATAACATTTTTTTCATCTTATTATCCTGCATTGTTAAAAACGGCAGAATCCTATGTGATAATAATTAAACGATAGCTAAATGAACGAAAATTAAAAGTATAAAAGTGGTTACTCAGACTTGGTAGGTACTCAGAATCATGGGAAATGAATAAACCGCTTCATCTGTCCATTACTCTTTTAGGTGTGTTGTATTGTCGCCATATTCCCCGCATTAACCATGACAGTAGCCCGACGGAGAACTCCTTCTGCAAGAGTATACGGGAATAATCAAAAACGATGCACATCAAGTGGTTCGGGTTGCTGTTTTACTAGTTTTCGCCACAAAAGCCACTATTTTCCCAGACAATATATCTCTGTCTGGGTTACATAACGTTTGTCCGTTTATTTCCTTACTGATTGAACAGACCTGATTTCGTATAGTGTAATGTATGTAGCATACAGCAACAGAATATCTTATCTCTGGCTACGGAGTATCGTACAGAACGGGCAAAATGCGGCGGTTTCTCCACAAGCATGTGGAGAAACATTCTGCCTCTAGGATTCGTGCACTAGACTGGCCCCCTGAATCTCCAGACAACCAGTATCACTTAAATAAGTGATAGTCTTAATACTAGTTTTTAGACTAGTCATTGGAGAACAGATGATTGATGTCTTAGGGCCGGAGAAACGCAGACGGCGTACCACACAGGAAAAGATCGCAATTGTTCA
>OKVZ01000186.1_pt1 | contig 29172 bp, 30 predicted proteins | sample 1606851 | NCBI WGS metagenome assembly OKVZ01 (sample SAMN03281010, study PRJEB24777) | human gut metagenome | isolation source: fecal sample PR157 from 1 month old male Malay infant, caesarean delivered... | reverse complement strand
TTTCAGACTTTTTAGCAACACTTTTTGTCCTATATGTAAAAGTAACTCAAAAAGATAAAATGCCGATGGAGCTAGTATTTAGCTAGTTCCATCGGCATTAACAGCAACACTTTTTGTCCTATAGCCCTAAATCTTACTCTACAAGAAAAGATACACCCCCTATAAGTCACGTTAACTAGCTTATAGGGGGGTTGTTTTATACTAAACTTATCTTTACTTGTTTATCTAAAGCAAATGCAATCTTACAGAGAGTACTAATACTTGTATTTGCACCTTGTTCTATTCTTGCAATTGTGGATTGAGGGACACCAGATTTTTCAGCTAAATCACGTTGTGTTAAACCGGCTGCTTCACGAGCTTTTGCAATCACTATAGCACTTTCTAGATTAGCCGATTCTTTTTCAAATCTGGCTTTAAACTTTGAATCTTTTAATTTTTCTTTCAGAAAATCGTCAAATTTAATTGTTGGCATAATATTCCTCCTCAAACTCGCGCCTAATTTGTTTGGCATGAATTATCTCTCTTTTAGGTGTTTTCTGCGTTTTCTTAGTAAATCCATGTGTAATAATATATCTATTATTAATTACATGAAAGTATAATGCCCTTTGAATACTATTAGGACATTTAAGACGGATTTCATATAGATTTTTATCCACTTTCTTTACCCACTGCATATATTGAGCAACTAACAATCCTGAATCCTGAATTTTATGTATTAATGAAAACATTTTATCCGAATCAGATTCAGTAAGTGATTCTAAAAATTCTAGAAATTCATTATGTCCATTAGGTCTTGTATAGAACTCAAACTTAGGTTTCTCCATCCCAATCCTTCTTTCTTCTATGATAGCATATATGCTATCACGCTTCAATTTTAAATAGTTTTATATCCTCTAAATTCTTATCTTTACTATATAGATACGTGAATAGTTTTTGGTAGCTTAAAGAATTAATGGGGATGATTTAACACCTTTGTAATTACTATTCAAGTTTATATTGATTTGCCTATCTTTTAAGAACGTTTAACTGGAATTTCAAGTTATATCATGTTTATTGATAATACATATATAGTTATATATATCTTATATTCACTTATGTGCTTTAAGATACATCATTTCTCAATACATATGTTATACTAAAGTTCAAACTATACTTTAATAGGAGGTTTTATGTCTAAGAAAATTGCAGTTCTCGTGAATGAGGATACAATGCAGCGCTGTTCTTGTGGCGGTTGCTTAAAAGCATTTATGAATAAAGCGGATTCCTTTGAGCGTTATGCAGATGAGGATATTGAGTTGGTAGGTTTCACCCATAGTGGTGGCGATCTAGCCAAGAAAATCGAGTCTTTCAAGAAAAAAGGTGTTACTACGGTACATCTTTCTACATGTACTCGTGGTAAAAATGAAAATTATGAAAGCATCGCAGAGCAGTGTGCAGAGGCGGGCTTTGATGTAGTAGGCTATACCCATGGAGGCGCCGTTTCTAAAGATGGTAAAGAAGCGGTAGTACTTTCAGCTAAAGATGAATGATTGTTCCATTATTCATTCTATATTTACGATGAAGTTTTACTATATTCATAGTGTGTAAATGTTAGAGTGCTATTTTGATTAATTATGATATGGTTATATCATTTGAAAGGTTGAGAGAATGAACAAGAAAATTACCGTAACTACATTATCTGTAGCTATGGCTGCGACAATGGCGCCTGCTATTATGCAAACTGCCCCAGTGAATGCTGCATCTAGTGCAGTACAAACATTGGCTGGTGGTGCTGTTGCCATGGCTTATGTATCTACTGCATTAAATAAAATGGATAACTCCGAACAAGGCCAACAAGAAAGTTTGGCACGTACTAAGGAGAAAACTGGTTACTTGAACGATAGTGCAGCGCAAGCACGTGTACAACGTATCCTGAAAACTTTAGAGGCTTCTCCTAGCGTAAAACGTTCTTACGTTGTCTATGCAAACCCTGATACAGAGTTTAATGCCTTTGCAACGCTTGGTCGCGTTATGTCTGTTAATAAAGGTGCTTTGGATACCCTTGATGATGATCAATTGGCCTATGTAATGGCCCATGAAATTGCTCATGGTGAGCATAAAGATATTATCAATGGCGCTAGAAAGCAAATCGGCCTATCTACAGCGGTAGGTATTGCGGCGGGTGGTAGCGAAGGGGCTGCGTTATTATCTAACGTAGCAGGCAACTACTTGTCTAACCAAGTATTTACAATGAGCCAAGAAAAAGCAGCCGATGAACTAGGCTTCAAGATTTTAAGCGAATCTCCATACAATGTGGGCGGTGCAGCTGGTTCTATGGCGGTTCTACGCAACAAGGTTGGGGAGCACTATCGTGAAGGGCTTTCACAAGTAGTGGCACCTAATAACCATCCTAAGTTGTCTGATCGTGTAAATAACAATATTTCCCGCATGTACACATACTCTGGAAATCACGTAAACGTGTCTAATGGCGCCGTTTACGTCAATGGCGATAATATCTATAGCCCAGCAGGCAGTGGCCGCTATACAGGGGAAGAACGAGCATATTACATGGCTGGTAAATTGGCACGCTTGTACCATAACAACCAAATCACGCCAGGCTCTGCATCCTACAGTGGTGGTACTGTAACAGTAGCAGGCCAATCTATCGTGTCTACGCCAAACTCTGACGTAGCACTACAAGTGGCAACAAACCTTAATAATGCTTTTGTAAAACCTGCAGGTGCGGCAGTTAATGCTAAAAACCCTGTGAAAGTGAAACAAGAGAAACCTAAAAAGGTAAAACAAGAAAAGGCTAAATCTGTGAAAGCAGAACAAGCTAAACCTGCTAAAGGTAAAGAAGTAAAACCTGTTACTAAGGCTTCTACAACAAAACATACAGCTAAAACTACAAAGAATACGAACACAAACGATCATGGACGTAAAACAATCGACAGATAATTTGATGATTTAACTGTTCGATTGTTGATGTAGCATACAAGACCGAGCTCTAATGGGCTCGGTCTTTTCTTTATGTACATGATAGGCTTATTTTTATAGTTTTTAGTAGATTTTCTATAGTAAAAGCACTATAATATTAGGTATCTATATATATCAATATATTAGTACTTTATCTTTGTAAAGAACAGAACTATTTGCGTAAGTAATGGTCTTGTTACTTTTACAGTTAATATAGCCTCCCTATCGAGGCAGTTTCTTTTTTAGAGGAGTTGGATCTGAATGAAACAACCAGAATTGTCGCCGTATATGATGGCTCGAAAGCCATCTGGTATTCGCCTAGGACAAATTAAATTCTTGGAACGTAAGAACCCACCAATCTTGGTGAATGGTTCTATTGGTAATGTAATGCGTCCTATGCATCCCGCCATGCAGCGTCGGTTGTTCGATTTGGGCGGTGTGGATAGCCCGTTCCATACAGGCATTGTACCGTATGTACCAACTACAGGTACCGATGAATGCCGTGAAGCATTCCTTCATATCCTACGAAGCCAAGGCTTTGATACAACAGGCCTTAATGTACTAGTAACAGATGGTGCATCCATGGCGATGGAAATCATCATGCTTGGCGTATGTGGCGGTGCTGGTGAAGAGGAACGCCCTCTTTTAATGTTCAACCCATCTTATACAAACTATGATGCGGTAGGTCTTCGAATCGGCCGTAAAACAGTTACTGTTGAACGTCAACTTAATGAAAACGGCGAATTTGAATTGCCATCCGTTGAAACTGTAGAACAACGTATCATCGATACAAAACCAGGTGCGTTGCTCATCATTCCTTATGATAACCCAACAGGTCAATTATTCAGTAAAGAAACTTTGATTGAATATACAAAATTATGTGTTAAACATAATTTGTGGATTATCTCTGACGAAGCCTATCGTGAATTGGCTTACGAAAAAGGGAAAGAAACATCTAGTATTTGGGCGTTAACCGATAAGGATGTGCCTGGCATTGAAGGCCGTCGTATCAGCCTTGAAACAGCTAGTAAGGTATGGAACGCTTGTGGCCTACGCATTGGTGCCATCATTACGGATAATAAATTATGCTATGAAAAATCTGTAGCCGAATATACAGCGAACCTTAGTGCTAATACATTAGGTCAATATATCTTTGGTGCGTTGGCTCATGAAAGCTATGCAGAGCTTCATAACTGGTATGAGCAACAACGTGATTACTACCGTCAAATGATCTTTGAACTCCACGAAGGTTTCAAAGCGGTCGAACCTGATTTTATCGTATCTCGTCCAGAAGCGTCTATTTACTTTGTTATTGACGTACGCAAGGTAGCGAAACCTGGCTTTGACGGTGTGGAATTTGCCTCTTGGTGTGCTGAACACGGTGCAGTTAGCCTTGATGATGGCAAAGAATACACACTTCTCATGGCTCCACTCAATGGTTTCTATAGCGGTAAAAAAGGCGAAGATAATCCAGGCAGAACACAATTGCGCGTATCCTTCTGTGAAAATCCAGAACTATTGCGCTTGGCACCTGAATTATTATCTAAACTATTCAGAGCCTACGAAGCACAACGATAGAAGAAGTATAATTCTAATATAATAAATGCCCTCCTAAAGGAGGGCATTTTTAGTTGAACTATTGATTACTATAATATTGTTAGTAAAATCAATAAAATAATGATAGAATTATGATATAAGGAGGTGTATATATTGATTAATATTAGACCTGTATCAGACTTGCGTAATAAATTTCCTGAAGTTGAAGAAACTGTTATTACAACGAATTCACCTGTATTTTTAACTAAGAATGGATATGGAACTATGGTGTTAATGAGTATTGAACAATATTCAGCATTAACAGATCCTATTGAGTACGCCTTGGATGAAGCTGATTCTGCAGCAAAAGAAAGTAAAATTCGATACTCTGGTGCCGATGTATTTCGTCGCGTAAGGGAGAGAATTGATGGAGCGGAAATATAGACTAACAGTTTTACCGTTATTTGAAGAGGAGCTTAATCATATTGTCGATTATATAACTTATGTTCTTCATAATAGAGAAGCAGCCCATCAACTAATTACAGATATTGAGACTGCTATATATACAAGATTAAGTTGTCCAGAATCTTATGCTGTATATCCGAGTAAGAAAGTACGTGAGTATCCATATTATAAGATTATGGTACGTAATTTTTACATCTTTTATGTAGTAATTGAAGATGTAATGGAGGTTCGTCATATTTGTTATAATCGGCGAGATCTACAAAATATATTAGATGATTAAAATCAAAAAGAGCTATAATCACATGTATTATAGCTCTTTTCCTTTTATCCCTAAGTATGGTGAGTGAGGGAGTATTTTATTTCCTGTTTTCATCATGATCGGATCCCTTAGTATTGATTTCGGCAGCGAGTTGCTCGCCAAGCACAGAAGTTTCCTCTGTTAATTCTGTCGTAGGATACGAAGTATCTTCTAAGTTTACCGTTTCTAATAATTTATCGATATCGTCCGATTGGATGGATACCTCTTTGTTATACCATTCGCCGAACTCACGGATTACCTTTTCGTTACGACGGAAATAGGTATATTGGTCAATCTTACGAGACTCTACGAGCTCCGCATTTTCTAAGATACTCATAAATGTAGAGATGGAAGATTGAGATACACCACAGCGCTTTTGAATACTCTTAACGCTTACACTGTTAGGGAAATCGATAAGAGTTTTAGTGTGTACTTGTACACCGAATTCTTTCTCTGGGTGCTTTAGCCACAATATAATATCTAACCGATGTGGATTTGATAATGCTTTCAAGATTCTTAACGGGTCCATATGGCCTCCTCTGGTAATTCCAAAATAATGAGTGCCTAACCTTGACCGTGGTCTTGCATTATGCGGTCGTATTATACGCGTGTTGCTCCGTATAGGGTTTTTCCTACTTTTATCATACGCTACTTTCACTGTGAAAGCTAGATAAACTTATAAATTTCACGAATTGATGAATTTTGTTGCACCTATTGGCAATGAATAGCATGCATTAGTATAAGCACATAATGAGTATATATACATCCTATAGAGCTATTTATAGGACAATGTCAAAAAATATAGAATATATTCATTTTTTTGTGGTAATTTTTAAAGGTATTTTGGTTCTTAATAGAGAAATATATATACTATATGAACTTATGTAAGTCTAAGCTTTGATTTAAAGGAGCTGAGTATATGGCAATTGATCGCAATGAAACATTTGACGTTATCGTTGTTGGTGCAGGCCCAGCAGGCTCTGCGGCGGCGTTACGCCTTGCGGAGCAACGGGTAAAGGTTTTACTCATTGAACGTGGTACCGCACCAGGCGCTAAAAATATGATGGGTGGACGTATCTATACGCATTCCTTAGAACGGTTAGTACCGGACTTTAGAGACCGTGCCCCATTGGAACGTAAGGTGACAAAAGAACGCATTTCTATTGGCGCTGGCAATGAAATGACGACGATTGAATACAGCTACGAAGATGGACAACCGAACGAGGAATCCTACGTAGTATTGCGCGCTAAATTTGATAAATGGCTCGCTGAAGAGGCTGAGAAAAAAGGTGCTCTTCTCGTATCCAACGTACAAGTAACAGATCTCATCACTGAAGGTGAAGGCAAGAAACAACGCGTTGTGGGTGTTCGTTGCCATGATGATGAAGTATATGCAAAGCTCGTTATCATCGCAGAAGGCTCCAATACATTATTATTGGAAAAGACTGGCCTCACAGCTCCTACAGATCCAAGTACAATGGCAGTAGGTGTAAAAGAGGTATATAAACTTAAGAAAGAAGATCTTGAAAATCGCCTCATGCTGTCTGGTGATGACGGTATGGCATGGCTAACTTTAGGCGATATGACCTCTGGCTTATTAGGCGGTGGTTTTATTTATACAAATAAAGATAGCCTTTCCGTGGGTATGGTTGTAGGCCTTGAAGACATCGGTAAAGCTGATCGTTCTGTAGACGATATGCTGTCAGCTTTCACAAGCCATCCAAGAATTGCACCATTATTGAAAAATGGCCAATTGAAAGAGCATAGTGCCCATCTCGTACCAGAAGGTGGCTATAAATCTATGCCTGAGTTGGGCGGTAATGGGTATGTTATCGTCGGTGATGCGGCACGTATGTGTATGAATCTTGGCTATACTATTCGTGGTATGGACCTTGCCATCGAGTCCGGTATGTGTGCAGCAGATGCGGTTAACGTAGCCTTGCGCGACGAAAATATGGACCGTGTGGCTAAGTTGTATGAACGTCAAATCAAGGCTTCTTGGTTGCTGAAGGATTTGAAGCGTTACAAGAATATGCCTAAATTCCTTGCTACACATCCGCGTATTTTCAATGAATACCCAGCATTTGTTAACAATTTGATGCGTGACGTATTCACTGTAAACGGTGATGGTGCAGTGCCAATGATGAAAAAAATTATGCGCCGTGTCGGAGACATTGGCCTATTTACCTTGATTCGTGATGCTTGGAAAGGGGTGCGTTCCCTATGAAATTAGAAGAGCGTTTGGGCACCAATAAATATTATGTAGATGAAACGTCTCCTCATATCTTGGTGGATGGCGCTGGTTTTAGCCTTGAAGAGAAAATGAAACTCGTAAACGGCTGTCCTGCCGGTCTATATACATTACAAGAGAATGGCGATTTAGCCTTTGATTTTGCTGGTTGCTTAGAGTGCGGTACATGCCGCGTTCTTTGTGGCGAAACAATCGTAAAAACATGGAAATATCCGCATAACGCTAAGGGCGTAGAATTTAGACAGGGGTGAGTGTATGGAGTTATTAGTATGTATCAAACAGGTTCCAGATACATCTGAGATTAAGCTGGATCCGGAAACAAATAATCTCATCCGCACAGGCTTGCCTAGCATTGTAAACCCTGACGATATGCATGCGTTAGAGGCGGCTCTTACGGTGAAAGACCAATATGAAGGTAGTCGTGTAACCGTTTTATCCATGGGCCCTCCACAGGCTGAAGAAGCGCTTCGCCAGTGTTTGTCCCTCGGCGCCGATGATGCAGTACTCGTTACAGACCGCGCGTTCGGTGGTGCCGATACATTGGCTACTAGCTATACCATTGCGTCTGCCATCCGTCATATTCAACGGACTATGAACCGTCAATTCCAAATTATCTTCTGCGGTAAGCAGGCTATCGATGGCGATACGGCACAAGTAGGTCCTCAAATTGCTGAGGAACTCGGTATGGCACAAGCAACGTATGCTTGTAAATTTGCTGTAGATACAGCGGCTCAAAAAGCAACTGTAACACGGGAGCACGAAAATGGTTACGAAATCGTAGAGGTTCCATTACCATTGCTTGTAACGGCTACAGCTGAGCTCAACGAGCCACGCCAACCAGGCCTTTGGAGCTCTATTTATGCGAAACGTTACACTATTACTCACATTACATTGCGAGATATGCCACATATTGATGAAAGTCGTATCGGTCTTAACGGCTCTCCTACGCGGGTGCGCAAGGTATACCAACCACCTCTTCGTGGCAAGGTAGAAATGTTGCCATCCATCGAGGAAGGGGCTAAAAAGGTTCTTGAATTGGCTTATCATATTAAGCCTGAAAAATTTGCTCATCTATTGGTGCCAAATGATGCACCGGTTGATGTAGTTGAGGATAATGATGAGGGTGTAGATGTAAAAGACCCTGTGCAACGGGCTGCGTCTGTTGAAAGCGTATCCCCTAGTGAATTTAAGGCGGTAGCAGCTGCTAAAGGTGATGAAGGTTCTAAAGGAGGTGACCGGTAATGGCCGTGACAAATTTTGATGAATATAGAGACGTCTTTGTCGTAGCCGATACCATCGATGACGTGGTACATCCGGTTACGTATGAACTGATTGGACAAGCTCGCCGCATTGCTAAGGAATTGGGACAGCTCGTTCAAGTTATGCTATTAGGAGAGAATGTTCAAACCGAAGCAGAGGAACTCGTAGCACATGGCGCTGATATTGTTCACGTTTTTGAAAGTCCGCTTTTGAAATACTATACAACGGATGGTTATACTAAGGTTTTAACAGACTTCTTTGAAGATCATAAGCCTAATATCCTCTTAATTGGTGCTACTAACAATGGCCGTGACTTGGCACCTCGTATGTCTGGTCGTATGCAAAACGGCGTTGTTGCGGACTGTACGATCTTGACGGTAGATACCAATGAAGGCCTTGTTGAATGGACACGTCCTGCCTTGGGCGGCAATATTTTGGCGGAGATTATTTCTCCAAACCATCGTCCTCAAATGGGTTCTGTACGTCCTAACGTATTTAAAAAACCTGAACGTATTGCAGATAGCTGGGGTCGCATCCAAATTGAGCAATTCGACCTCAAGCCTGAAGACATTCGCATGAAGCGTTTAGACTTTATTCCGTTCAGTAAAGATGGCTACAATATCCAAGAAGCAGATATCATTGTAGCTGGTGGCCGTGGTATGGGCTCCAAAGAAAACTTTGATAAGCTTTATGAACTAGCCGATGCTATCGGTGGCGTTGTAGGGGCTACACGCCCACTTGTGGAAAAAGGCTGGATTGAATTACCATATCAAGTAGGTCAAACAGGTAAAACTGTAAGTCCTAAACTATACTTGGCATTCGGTATCTCCGGCGCTATCCAACACGTGAGCGGCATCTCCGGTGCTGACACAATCGTAGCTATTAACAATGATCCAAACGCAGAAATCTTCCAACACGCTAACTATGGCATCGTGGGGGATTGCATGGAAGTGTTAAATGATATGTTGGCGCATCTGAAATAAAAGCTAGCGTATTTGAGCTCTACAAATCAAATTAAATAAAACAATAGGGATACCTATCCTCAGCCTTCATGGGTACGCGTAGCGCCCAAGGCGGCTTCGAATAGGTATCCCTATTTGCTTTCTAGCTGTGGTAGAGCTCAAATATTTTTGTCTTACATACAGATGCGCCAGCATATTATTCTAGAGAATAGTAAAAGGCTCCAATGTATATACTATTTTATAGATTATAGGGGGTAGGGTAGCGTTTTTTGATTTTTATAATGGTATAATTAACTTATTAGAATAGAACGGATTGATGATGAGGAGGCTTTTATGGCTCGTAATATTTTTGTCACTGGTGCAACGTCTGGTATTGGTCTTTGTATTGCTGAGGCTTATGCAAAGCATGGCGATAATGTGTTGATTTCTGGCCGCCGTGCTGAGTTATTGGGCGAGGTACAGGCTCGTTTGTCTAAGGAGCATGGCGTGCGTGTTGAGACTTTAGTTCTTGATGTGCGTAGTCGCGAGGATGTGGAAAGCAAGGTTCCTGCAGCTATCGAGTCTTTTGGTGGCGTCGATGTGCTCGTTAATAATGCGGGTCTTGCACAAGGGCTTGATCCTTTCCAAGATAGTGCTGTTGATGATGCGGTGACTATGATTGATACCAATGTGAAAGGCCTTTTATATGTAACAAAAGCGGTACTACCTTTTATGATTGATAAAAATGAAGGTCATATTGTAAATATGGGCTCCACGGCAGGCATTTATGCATATCCTAATGGCGCAGTGTACTGCGCTACAAAGGCGGCAGTAAAGACATTAAGTGATGGCATTCGTATGGATACTATAGCTACAGATATTAAGGTTACCACCATTCAACCAGGCATCGTAGAAACTCCATTTAGTGAAGTACGCTTCCACGGTGATGCGGAACGAGCTAAATCTGTATATGCTGGCATTGAGGCGGTTCAACCAGAGGATGTGGCCGATGTTGTATTATATGTTACTAACCAACCTAAACGCTTACAAATCTCTGATGTGACAATCATGGCAAACCAACAAGCGGCAGGCTTTATGGTACATAAGAAATAGCTTAATACTTGATGTTTTGGATAAAAGTAACTAGTCATATCATAGTTGATAAATAATTTTATTTACCTATATTAATAAAAATCGATATATGATGAATATTACTTGAACTCCCCAATTATTTAGGATATACTTATTAATCGTATTTTAATAAATATAATTTTACAAAATGTATTTTGTGGAGTATATTATTATGACCTCAATACTAAAGAAATCTTTTTTGATGGCTTTAGCTTGCGTCTGTATAGGTACTTATGGAGTTGTTAAGGCTCAAGATGCTATGGATGCACAAACTAAAGTTTCTGGCCCCCTAGAGATGTCTGTTGAAGTAGCTGTTCCTGGCGTTGTTATACCAAGTCCTGTACATGTGTTTACCACTGTAGAAGCAGCATCTGAATATATAGGGTTTAGACCTCAAATGCCAAAGCTGTTGCCAGTAGGATTTAATATTCAATCTGTCATTACTATTGAGAAAGATATTTTGCAGGTTGTGTACGTGTATGAACCCGGTATAGATCCGTACGTAAATAAGGCCGGTGGTGCTCTTATTTTTTATCGTACATCTACTAAATTAAAGGGTGATATCAGCGATGACCGTAAGATTCATAAGGTTATAGAAACTGAAAGTGTAGATGGTACAAAGGTTACTTTCAAAGGTGGTAAGAAAATGGTTTATCTTGCATCGTGGATGAAAGATGGACAAAATCACTCTTTAGAATTTCAGCGTCCCGTTACACGAGATATGGCGAAGGCTATTATCCGTAATATTGTTGAGGAAAAATCACATACAAAATAAATGTGTTTTTAATAATTTTTATGTTACGCGAAGGGAGATTATACCCATGGTCAAAAAATTTGTATTACTAGCAGTTGCGTGTGCTTGTGTAGGTTCTTACACTGTTGCTGGTGCACAAGGTACTTTAGATGTAAAACCAGATCCAGCTAAACCTGTAGTTGCAGAACAGGCAGCTCCAATGGTTGGTATGCCAAGCCCAATTCATGAATTTGCTACTATTGATGAAGCTGCTAAATACATGAATATTATGCCTCATCTACCTAAAGTATTACCTGTAGGCTATAATATTGAGTCTGTAAGCACAATCAATAAAGATGTTTTGCAAGTTGTGTATGTATACCAAGCTGGTGAAGATACAACGCGGAACCAAGCGGCAGGCAAACGTATTGTGTATCGCGTAGGTACTACAAAAGGTGATATCAGTGGTAATCATAAGGATTATCGCGTTACAGCTACAGAAAAGGTAAACGGTACAAAGGTTACTTTCAAAGGTGGAGAAAAAATGGTATATCTCGCTGGTTGGACAAAAGATGGTCAAAACCATGCGATGTACTTTGAACGCCCTGTAAATCGCGACATGGCAAAAGCGATCATTGCTAACACTGTAGCACCTACAGCACATACAGCATATACAAAATAATATAACAGTCCAGCCTAGTGGGATAGGCATGCGAGCTGTGGTGAAGCACTCGCATGGACACTGTAAGGGTTATATAAGAAGCGGCTCCTCTCATGAGGGGCCGTTTTTGTTGCTATGCAAAACTTTAATAATGATAATCATTCTGAATTATATATATGATATAACGATAAATTGACATATCGCGAAATTACGATATAATGATGCTAGAGGTGATTAAAGATGAATCAATTAGAGATCTTTAAAGCACTTGCTAATGAATCACGTCTACAGATTCTATTTTGGTTAAAAGATCCAAAGCGTTACTTTATACATCAAGAACCGGTAGACATGGTGGAAGTGGGCGTCTGTGTAGGTCAAATCCAGCTCAAATTAGGCGTTACCCAATCGACAGCATCTCAATATTTGTCTGTATTGCAAAAAGCAGATTTAGTGATTGCTACACGAATTGGTAAATGGACCTATTACCGTCGCAACGAGGAAACCATTGCAGAATTAGCAAAGTTGGTAGAAACTGAATTATAAAAGAGCATGAATATATAACACATAAGTATGTGCAACATAATTTATTAGAATATACTAGTCAGATACTTGTATTAGTAATGTAATTATATTGATACGATGCGTATTAGCTAGTTCGTGTGATTATATAGGCGTGCTTTTTTATCAACTCAATACATCGGTAATTCGCAATATGTAAATGTGAAAATATAATTCAGTCATCAGCCAGATGTACATCATATAATATTCCTATAGTAATAGGAGAAAGAGGCTATAATGGCACAACATAAATTAACAGATACAATTACATTCCGTCGTGGCTTAACGATTCCTAACCGCATTGCCTTGGCTCCGATGCAAAGTCAATCTGCATTAGAGGGTGGCTATGCAAGTAATGATACAATCCGTTATTACAATCATCGTTCTAAGGCCGCAGGCCTATTGATCACTGAGTTCCATTATGTTAGTGAAAGTGGTGGCCCAGCGTACATGCCTGGCTATCCATCTCAAATGGGCATTTACTCTGATATTCACTTAGAGGGAGCAAAGAAGATTGCACAAGCTTTAAAGAAAGACGGCAATAAAGCGGTTATGCAAATTCATCACGGTGGTCGCATGGCGATTGGTCGCTTTATCAATCATCAAGACGTAGTAGCGCCTAGCGATTTACAACGTAAGTTCCCTGTTCGTGCTCTTACTGAAAGTGAAATTAAAGAGATCATTGCAGACTTTGGTCGTGCTACAAAACGAGCTATTGAAGCTGGCTTTGATGGTGTAGAGATTCACGGTGCTAACCATTATTTATTACAACAATTCTTCTCTGTATTGACGAACCACCGTACAGATACATGGGGCGGGTCTTTAGAAAATCGTATGCGCTTCCCATTAGCCGTTGTGCGTGAAGTAAAACGTGTAGTAGAAGAAGTAGGCGTGAAGAACTTCATCATTGGCTACCGTTTGAGTCCTGAAGAAATTCATGGTACAGATATTGGCTATACCTATAAAGAATCCCTTCAACTCGTTGAGGCTATTGTAAAAGAAGAGTTAGATTACATCCACTTATCCTTATGGGGTGGCTATGACTCCAAACCAGAAGGTGCTGATAAATCCTTTGGCTCTCTATTCAAAGCTGTTCTAGATGATGAAACAAAACTTATCATTGTAGGCAATATCTTTAGTGAAGAAGCAGCTCGTGATGCGGTAGAAAACTACACTGATATCATCGCAGTAGGCCGTGGTACTTTGATAGATCCTGAATTTGGTCAAAAAATCATGAACGGTAAAGGCGATACCATCGTTCACGAAGTAACTCCGGAACATGTTCCAAATATGCACCTAACACCAGGCCTATTTGAAGCTTTCACACGTACTGACTCCTTAGGCTTGCCACCATTACCAGGTGCAGAAACCATCTACGACCAACATAGAGGTACATACGATAACCATCCACTAGCAATTCCATATGAGGAACAATAAAAACAAAACATTAACTAAATTAGTAAATAATGTTAGTAAATAACCTCGTAAAATAAATACAGATTGTAAGTAAAATTTTTAGTTAAATAATCGAATCACAATACATAAAACTATACACCCATAAATAACTTGTGAAAGCAAGTTAGTAAATGAAAGGGGCTGTAGCAGAATGCGGTTTTACCTCATTTTGTTACAGCCCCTTTTATATGAAAAAATGGTTATCTACAATGTGTAGATAACCACTCCATAGATAATATGTAGTTTATATGATTATTCAATTTCCGCTTTCAAATCGATAATATTTTTTGCGGCTACGCAGGCAGGGCAGTCACAGAATTCAGCGCCTTCTGCTTTGATGTCTTTAGCGTGTTGTAATAGGTTAGCTGCGCCTTCTGCGCCAAGGATTTGTGTAGCGAGTTCAGAGCCTGCAAAGCCGATTGTTTCGTCGATAAGTGCAATGTTTTGTTCTGCTACGGATACGAGTTGTTTAGTAAGTTCTTCTTGTTTAGGTGTACCTTCTGCATTAATCCAAGATTGAGCGAATTTCTTTACTGTTTCATTGCTTGAAGGTGCATCTAATAATGCTTGTACGAGTTGTGTTAATTGTGTATGTGTCATGATTATTTCCTCCTTATAATTACTAACTATAGTTTTGGAATAGTGCATTTAGTATCATATGAGCACCTGTTCCTTTTGTTAAGTTCATTATAGCACCTACAATAATTTTGAATAGTAGAATGATTTGCGATAGATACTATCAAATGTGATAGATTTATGATAATAACTGGTATAAATTTTTTGGGGAATAGAAAAGAGGAATGCTTTCACATTCCTCTTAAGCTTAGTTAGAATAAATCTGAGTGGCTACCCGTGCGAGTTAAAGATAATACTAATATGTCATCTTTAATTGCATAAATTAGAAGCCAATCTGGCTCGATGTGTAATTCTATAAATCCTCAATCATTTCTTTTACATTAGCATATGATTTTGCTTTTACTTTTCCTGCCAATATATCTTTCGTTTCTTGAATAGCAGCTTCTGTTTCTGCATTATAACGAGGTTGTTTAGGTTGAAATGGAAATCCGCCTTCCATTAGTGATGTGTGGAGAAAAATATTAATCGCATCAGTTACGGATATGCCAAAGCTAGCATATAGTGCTTCTAATTGTGCTTTTACAGCTGGCTCGATACGCAAACTGATAGAGGCTGTTTTAGCCATAGTATCACCTCCTGTTACTTCTATTGTAATGCAAATGATATATAATTGCAATCTTATAACTGCGTATTGCAAGCATAATACATACTTTTCCTGGACGAAAAATACTTATGAATATAAAAATATTAGCTTTTTAGGTGATATAATTAACTTACTATATATAGTTTGTTTGCAGGGGATTGTATCATGAAAAAGGTTGTATGTGCGTTAGCTACGCTAGCTCTTATAGGTTCCATTAATGTTGTGTCCGCAGATGATTCGACTCGTTTTAGACTCAATGGTAATTCGATTTATGATCAGCCTTATGGTGATCGAAATGAATTTCCTTGTCTAGATAGACTTGGAAGTTGCACTATAACTGATGAGGATTATAGAAGCACTCGTAAAGGTCAATCTCTAGAGGTGTTTGATACTGTATATGAGGCTAAGCAATATTTGAACTTTAAACCACAGTTGCCAAGTGCTTTAGAGGGATTACGTCCCGTACATGTGTCCATTGTAGATCACGATGTATTACAAGTTGTGTATGCCTATCATGAGCTTTTAAAAGGAACATATTTTGACCGTGTAGATGATATGCCAAAGTATATTAAGTATCGCGTATCGACTCTATCTGGTAATATTGCAGGCGATTATAAGGATTATGTGCCTCAGAAGACGGATATTGTGAATGGTATGACGGTAACCTATCGAATGGTAGATGACGCCGTTTACTTAGCATCTTGGGAACATGCGGGGCAGAACCATGTGTTCTTATTTAATGACCCAGTTTCTGTTGAGCGGGCTAGAGAAATGATTAATAGTGTAAGTATAAATTGAGCTATTTATTATACTATCTTTTTAAGTAAGGTTAGCTTATTATATACATATATAGAGAGCCCATTAAGTGTGATTAGGACATTAGGCTCATCTAAAACTGAACAAAATTATGATGATGCCTAACCTGTTAGAGGACTGCACTCCTCTATATGTTAGGCGTTTATCATTGTACTATTTAACTAGTGCAATGATAGTGACTTCTGATAACAGAACTATGATAATTACATAGGTAACTTCATGTTTTGTCATAGTCTCATATGAACGAAAAATAGCAGGGTGGTAGCCCTGCTATTTTTATTGAAAAAACATTTTAAGTGTAGTATATTCTATATAGCCAATTGATAGTTGTGCAATTAACTACAAAATCCCTCGGAGCGGCAACTCCGAGGGGTTTTTATATTATATATGAAAATAAAGTTATTCATAATGACAATATTTTACTTTTTATGGTAAGATACCGATAGAGCAAAGTGTTGATTAAATGCACTAAAGACGCCCTTGCAAAGGATGCCGGTCCTAGCAAGGGCTTTTTTGTCAGATCGTGGTGATAAAACAAGGCTATATGGTCCTCTTTGTTATGTTTGATATTAAAAATAACGGAGTTTTTATGAACCTAGAAAATTACAAGATTTCAACGTTGCCATATATAGAAAATGCTAGCAATGAGATAATGGAAAAGTACAATATAAAAGTGCAATATGAAACGGAACCGCCTCATGGAGATGCTATATATTCTATTTCTATAAAGGGGAAAGCATTGCCGTTTTGGATTTATGGTAGGGACGTTACTTTCATAGGCAATAGCATGGTTATGGTCGAGTCTGTAAGATGCAAAACCTGGGATCCCATTGAAACCATCATTATTGATTTAGAGAATGAATTGTACGCGGGTTTAAAGGAATGGTATACAGATATTTCATTTTTTAATAATCGAATAGAGTTTACTAATCAAGTGGTAAAAATGAAAACATTAATTTTAAAGGACTTTGATGAGTTGGATTGGACTCATTTATGATTTTGAAAGAATATTGTTTTAAACTTCATCATATCCTAATTGACATAACTCTATAGAATACAGTACAATACCCTTATATCTTAAAAACAAGCTATGAATGGGTATAAAGGTTTACAGATCCTGCTTTCAGAGAGTTGCCGGTTGGTGCGAGGCAATAGAGGTTGTACGCTGACACTCTCCCGTGAGCTTTGGTGGCGAATACAGCAGTAGTCATCGACGGTGGTTCCGTTATACCCGCAACGAGTCCCAATTAGGGTGGTACCGTGTTATGAATATAACGCCCCTTTGAGCAACGACAGTTGTTCTGAGGGGCTTTTTTTGTTGTAAAAGTCTAGTAAAATTACTGATTTGATGTATCTATGTTGGCTTCAGCCGAAATAGCGTTGAAATCGGCGGTTTTACTAAACTTTCACAATGGATAGATATAATACAGCGTTATGTTTTATTAGTATAGAAAAGGTGAAGATTATGGATCAAAATCGCGTATATTTCTTCGATACAACCCTTCGTGATGGGGAACAAACACCAGGTGTGTCTTTACAAACTCCTGAAAAAATTGAAATTGCGAAAGGCCTAGTACGCCTCGGCATCGACGTAATCGAGGCTGGCTTCCCAGCAGCATCCCCTGGGGATTTTGAAGCAGTACAAACAATTGCACGCGAAGTGAAAGGTGCAACAATTTGTGCGTTGGCACGTGCTAATGAAAAGGACGTACAAAAAGCGATTGATGCGTTGAAAGATGCGGAACGCAGCCGTTTACATGTGTTCATTGCTATTTCCGAACTTCATATGGAATATAAATTAAAAATGACTCGCCAAGAGGTTTTGGATAAGGTTAAATCTGTATTGGCGTATGCAAAAGGTAAAGTTGATGAAATCGAGTTTTCCGGTGAAGATGCAGCACGCTCTGATTTAGATTTCGCGTGCCAAGTATTTGGTGTTGCCATTGCTGGTGGTGCAACGATTATTAATGTACCAGATACAGTAGGTTACATGAACCCTAATGAGTTTGGTGACAAAATCCGTTACATCAAAGAACATACACCAGGCATTGAAAATGCCATCATCTCCGTTCACTGTCATGATGACTTAGGTCTTGCTAATGCAAATACGTTAGCTGCTATTAAAGCAGGTGCACGCCAAGTAGAAGGCACAATTAATGGCCTAGGCGAACGGGCTGGTAATGTAGCGATTGAAGAAGTTGTAATGGCTCTTAAAACACGCCATGATTACTTCGGCGACCTTCAAGTGAACATCGATACAAAACAATTCACTAAATTGTCTAAACTTGTGAGCCGTTTAACAGGTGTTGTAGTTCCTCCAAATAAACCAATCGTTGGCTCTAACGCTTTTGCTCATGAGTCTGGTATTCACCAACATGGTATGATGAGCAACCCTGAAACGTATGAAATCATGACTCCTGAGTCCGTAGGGGCTGAAAAAACAGACCTCGTATTGGGTAAACACTCTGGCCGTCATGCCTTTGCTGATCATTTGGCAAAACTTGGTTTCCAATCTTTCACAGAAGAGAAAATCAACGACCTCTTCGCTAAATTCAAAGAATTGGCAGACCGTAAAAAACAAGTATACGATGATGATATTATCGCTCTTGTAGTAGACAACTTACATCACAAAAAAGCATTCGAGCTTGTGGCTCAATATTACAAATTGGGTGAAAAAGGCTACGCCTATGCTGACGTTCGTCTCATGACACCAGAAGGCGAAAAAGCAGATGCTGCCGTAGGTGACGGTCCAGTAGACGCATCCCTTAAAGCAGTTGAACGTGTGGTTGGCTTGCCAATTAGCTTAAAAGATTACCAAATCCGTGCTATCACAGCCGGTAAAGATGCCCTTGGGGAAGCAACCCTTAAGGTAGAATACAACGGTCGCTTGTACCATGGTCGTGGTATTAGCACCGATATCGTTAAATCAAGTGTGAATGCATATATTAATGCAGTTAACTCAGTATTCCTAGCTATGGAGCTAGAACAACAGGAGGAAGAATAATATGGGTATGACCATTACTGAAAAGAATATGGCTCGCCACGCGGGTCTTGATGTTGTAAAACCAGGCCAAATCATCGAATGTCATTTGGATGCTGTTTTGATGAACGACATCACATTCCCACCGGCGCGTAAAGAGTTCTTGAAAATCGGCAAACCTGTATTTGACCGTCATAAAATCTACTTGGTGCCAGATCATTTCACACCAAATAAAGATATTCAATCCGCTACACAAGCGAAAGTCATGCGCGATTTCGTACGTGAACATGGCATTACAAACTACTTTGAAGTAGGTAGAATGGGTATCGAGCACGTTATTTTGCCAGAAAAAGGCCTTATCGGTCCTGGGGAAATGATGATCGGTGCTGACTCCCACACTTGTACATATGGTGCGGTAAATGCATTCTCTACAGGCGTAGGCTCTACTGATGCGGGCGTTGCTATGGCAGAAGGCAAAACTTGGTTCAAAGTGCCTGAAACAATTAAGGTTGAACTTATCGGCAAACCTAACAAATGGGTAACTGGTAAAGACGTAATCCTTGATTTAATCGGACAAATCGGCGTAGACGGCGCTCGTTACATGGCCCTTGAATTCGCTGGTGACGGCGTACAACACATGACTATGGCTGATCGCCTTACAATCTGTAACATGGCCATCGAAGCTGGTGGTAAATGTGGCGTATTCCCATATGATGAAATTACTGAAGAATACATTAAAGGCCGCGTAAATCGTCCTGTAGAACCAATTAATCCAGATGCTGATGCAGTATATGCTCAAACAATTACCATTGACTTGTCCAAATTGCAACCAGTTGTAGCATTCCCTCATTTGCCATCTAACACACATTACATCAACGAGATCGACAAAGATATTAAAATCGACCAAGTTATCATCGGTTCCTGTACAAATGGCCGTTACGAAGACTTGGTGGCAGCTGCAGAAATCTTCAAAGGTCGCAAAGTAGCTCCATTCGTTCGTTGTATCGTAATTCCTGGTTCCCAAGATGTATACGATCAAGCTATGAAAGATGGTTTACTAGATATCTTCATTCAAGCTGACTGCGCAGTGTCCACGCCAACATGTGGTCCTTGCCTTGGCGGTTACATGGGTATCATGGCTGAAGGGGAACGCACAGTTTCCACAACAAACCGTAACTTCCGTGGTCGTATGGGTCACGTTGATTCTGAAGTATATTTGGCAAGCCCTTACGTGGCGGCAGCAAGTGCTGTATTAGGCCGCATTGCAGGCCCTGAGGAGGTTTAATATGGATTTTGAAAGCAAAAAAATCTGGCGCTACGGCGATGATGTAGATACAGACGTAATCATTCCGGCTCGTTACTTGGCGATTGCCGATTGGAACGAATTAGCTGAACATGCGATGGAAGACATTGATACTACATTCGCTCCCAATGTGAAAGCTGGCGAAATCATGGTAGCTGGTAAAAACTTTGGCTGTGGTTCCTCCCGTGAACATGCACCAGGCGTTATCAAAGCAAAAGGCGTGCCTGTTATCGTAGCACACTCCTTTGCACGTATCTTCTTCCGTAATGCCATCAATATCGGTTTACCAGTTGTGGAAATCGGCGAACAAGTAGACCGTATCGACGCTGGCGATGCAATCGGCGTAGACTTGTCTAAAGGTATCGTGTACAACTTGACTAAAAACGAACAATACCAAGGCACTGAGTTGCCACAATTCATTCAAGATATTGCGGCAGCTGGTGGTCTTGTGAACTTTGCGAAAAACCGTAAATAATACTACGTTGCCGATCCTCGGTGATGCGCCGCCGCTCCACTAGCTTAACGGTCTGCGGCATAGCCTTGACCTGCTAAAGTCGCGTTAGCGCATGCACCTCGGATCTACGTATTTTATTATTCGGTTTTGCTCAAAACTTTAAAAACCTAGCAGCTATCAAAATCTTGAATGAATTTGTGGCGGAGGGAAATTACATATATTGGAGAGGTAATATGAGCGAAAAGAATATCGTATTGATTCCTGGTGATGGTATCGGTACTGAGATTATTGCTGCAGCGAAGGCTGTGTGTGATGTGGCTTTTGAGAAAGCTAATGTAAAGGTTAATTGGATTGATAAAAAAGCGGGCGGTGCGTCTATTGATGCATACGGTGTGCCTTTGACTGAGGATACAATCGAGGCTTGTAAAGCTGCTGATGCTGTATTGCTTGGTGCTGTAGGCGGTCCTAAATGGGATAATGTAGATCCTTCTATTCGTCCTGAGAAAGCAATCCTTGGTCTTCGCAAGGAGCTTGGTTTGTTCTGTAACTTGCGTCCTGTAAAAATCTATCCATCTTTGCAAGAGTATTCCCCACTTAAAAAGGAACTTGTACAAGATGTAGATTTCGTTATCGTTCGTGAGTTGACTGGCGGTATTTACTTCGGTGAACGCGAAGAGGCACAAGGCGAAGGTGCTAACGAGTTTGCTTGGGATAAAGAAACATACAGCCGTTACGAAGTAGAGCGCATCATGGACATCGCTATGGAAACAGCTCGCAAACGTAATAAAAAGGTTGTATCTGTAGATAAAGCAAATGTATTGGCTTCTTCTCGTTTGTGGCGTAAAATCGCTCAAGAGAAAGCGGCAGCTAATCCAGATATCGCAACAGATTACTTCTACGTTGATAATACAGCGATGCAACTTGTTGTAAATCCTGCACAGTTCGACGTTATCGTTACAACAAACTTGTTCGGCGATATTTTGTCTGACGAAGGCGCTGTTATCTCTGGTTCTATCGGGCTTTTACCATCTGCATCCATGGGTACTGGCACAGCATTGTACGAGCCAATCCACGGTTCTGCACCAGACATTATGGGCCAAAACTTGGCGAACCCATTGGGTACAATCTTGTCCGCAGCTATGATGTGCCGTCACTCCCTTGATTTGCCTCAAGTGGCTGACGCTATTGAAAAAGCTGTTGAACAAGTGCTCGTTGATGGTTACCGCACAGGCGATATCTACCGCGAAGGCTTGAAACGCGTAGGTACCACAGAAATGGCGCAAGCTGTTATCGAACGCTTATAATAGGTGCGATTGAGTGCGTACTTATGTATTGAAGAGAGGGTTGTAAGGCCCTCTCTTTTTTGTAGGAGGCGTTATGTTACCTTATTTTTTACTTGCCTTATCTATAGGGCTTGAGCTATTTGCAACGACCATGTTGAAAGCATCTGATGGTTTTACGCGGCCGTTACAGACTATTGCCTGCGTATGTGGCTATGTAGGATCTTTCTATACATTGACGCATGTACTGAAATATATTCCACTCAGTGTTACCTATGCTACCTGGTCTGGCGTAGGTCTCGTGGTGACAGCACTCATTTCTGTTTTTATCTTTAGTGAGGGCTATAATATGTACACTATATTAGGTATTGCTCTAATTGTAGTGGGTGTGGTAATCCTAAACTTGTGGGGTAGTGTAGGAAATTAAAGATATTTATAGTCCGTATTTAATATATTAAAAATTTATGCATTAGAATATTGTAGATGTAATCAGTGGGCAAAACATTTCCAAGGAGGCCTTTATGAATTCTTCCATGTATCGAAATTTAACTATTACTGCGTTATTGATGGCATTAGCTATCATGATTCCTATTATGATGCCTCTGAAAGTTGTCATTCCACCGGCTTCGTATACACTAGCGAGTCACGTGCCTATATTCCTAGCCATGTTCTTGTCCCGTAAGATGGCTGCTTGTGTTGTTATCGGCTCTACGCTAGGTTTCTTTGTAGCTGGCTTTCCTATCGTTATCGTTATGCGCGCTGCCTCTCATATCATCTTTGCCTTGATGGGTGCTTATTATATTAAACACCATCCAGGTGTATTAACAGGGGCGTTATCTTTCGCTACGTTCAACCTTGTCTGTGCCATTATTCACGCCATTGGTGAAGTGCTTGCGTGTCTATTATTCTATACGACAACTACGATACCAAATATCGATCTAATTTATGTCGTATTCGTTCTAGTAGGCGGCGGTACTATCGTTCATAGCATGGTTGATGGATATATTGCGTTATATATCTATAAAGCAATTCCAGGATTATCTAAGCCTGAGAATAAATAATAGGACGTTATCCTAGCTTATCTAAGCTAGATAATAAACAACCTGCTATTAAAACTGCATATGCTTCTAACCACTCATAGGAAATTTATTGTACGCTAATGTATAGAATTTGATTACCCATGAGTGGTTTTTTAGAATAATTATCAAATCTGTACCTACAGATACAGACTTAACTATGCGATATGGTTATAATAAAACCATAGTTAATGACCGAGTTGTGATATATGCATAGGTACATAGATAGGTACATATACACAGATGCCACATAGGCCATACATATTGTTAATTGTGAAAGACTTTCACAAGAATTATGGAGGTTATTATGAGAAAGCATATAAAAAATAACGTATCTTGGGTTGGTAAAATTGATTGGGAATTGCAAGAATTTCACGGTTCTGATTACAGCATTAATAATGGATCTAGCCAAAACGCGTACTTGATTGAAGAGGAAAAAACCGTCCTCATCGATACCGTATGGAAACCTCATTCTTCAGAGTTTATAGATAATTTGGAATCTGAAATTGATCTAAACAAAATTGATTTTATCGTATGTAATCACGGCGAAGTCGATCATAGCGGTTCCTTGCCTACATTGATGGAAAAAATCCCGAATACTCCGATTTACTGTACAGAAAATGCGGTTAAGTCCTTGGTTGGTCAATATCATCATCCAGAATGGAATTTTAAAACTGTGAAGACAGGTGATTCCGTAGATATCGGTAACGGTAAATCTTTGGTATTCGTAGAAATGCGCATGCTCCATTGGCCTGACTCTATGGCAACCTATATGACTGGTGACAATATTTTGTTCTCTAACGATGCGTTCGGACAACATTTCGCGGTAGAAGAATTGTGGGCCGATAAGGCTGATCAATGTCGTCTATGGGCAGAGGCGATGAAATATTACGCTAATATTTTGAATCCATTCTCTCCATTGGTAAAAGCTAAGGTTGAAGAAATTCAAAAGCTCAACTTGCCAATTGATATTATCGCTACTAGCCATGGTGCAATTTGGCGTGAAAATCCATTGCAAATCGTAGAGAAATACTATGAGTGGTCCCAAGCATACCAAGAAGATCAAATTATAGTCGTATATGACACTATGTGGGATGGTACAAAGAAATTAGCCCATAAAATTGCTGATGAGATTGCTAAACAATCTCCTGATACACGGGTTAAAATCTTTAATATCAGTAAAACAAATAAAAACGACATCATGACAGAAGTATTCAAATCAAAAGCGATTGCCGTTGGTTCTCCGACAGTAGGGAATAGTGTTATCTCTTCTGTAGCTGGTTGGCTAGACTTCTTGCGTGAATTGAAGTTTAAAAATAAAAAGGCTGCCGTATTTGGTACCTACGGATGGTCTGGTGAATCTACGAAGGTACTTCGTGAAGAATTAACTAAATATGGTTTCTCCGTGGTGGAACCTGAAATTAAATGTAACTGGAACCCAGATGCTGATGATTTTGGTAAAGCAGAAGAACTTGTAAAAGCCTTGTTGGCTTAATATATAAAAGCTCCTAACGTTCATGTAACGTAGGAGCTTTTTGGTTTTTATGATAGCTATGGAAAGAATATGGATGCTGTATATATAGATTAAGCCTTGTTTTGTAAACTTATGCGGATATTTTGGGTGATATGTGTATACTTATTAACTTATTTAAGTAGATGTAGAATACTATTAAGAATAAATATAAAATTATTATAAAATTCAGAAAAATGATTAATTATTCTCTTATTAGAATTTCAGAAAGAGTTCATGAAGTTAATATGAATAAGGACTGATAGGCTATTTGAAATATTTATAAAACTTATTAAAGCGACGATTATTTATAAGTTATACAAAATATATTCTGTAGAATCCTTAAAAAGGTGTGATTTTTCTTACTCATCATTAAAAATGATGAGCATATTGATACAACAAAGAATGCCAGTAATCATGCTATTTTTTGGAATTATGAAGAGTTATTAATGAACTTTATATGGGAAAAAGGCTTGTTTATATCGTAAAACTTTGATATGCTATGCGGGTAATCAACAATATAAATTTTTCTTAAATTGAATTGAATGTATTTCTTAGCTTAAAATAAGAAGTATATTTTATCAGCCCGAGGAGAGAGGCGGAACTTAGAGAGAATGAAAAATTGTATTGTGTTTGGTTAAGAATTTTAATTTAGTGAGGGTGTAAGATGAGAGAAAACAAACATTCTAAAAAATTAGCGTTTGCTGTATTGGCTGCTGCTGCAGCTGTAGGTGCTACTGTTGCTCCTGTAAGTGCAGCAACACCTGTATCTACAGCAGATGGTTTTATTTTTGCAGCCGTAGGTGATCAAGCTGGTCAAACTCCAGATACTACACATAATAGTGTTGCTTATGGTACTGTTGCTAATGGTACAGCTACAAGCATTGCTGTAGGTCAAGGTAATACAATTACAAGCGCTAACGGTTCTAGCAGTGCATATGGTAACCAAAATACAATTGATGGTAACCAAGCTAATGCATTTGGTGATGGTAATACTGTAAAAGGTGCTTTTGCACAAGCTTTCGGTGATAGCAACGTAATCAATGGTACAAATGCAATCGGTTATGGTTATAACAATACTGTAGCTGGTACAACTACAAACTACCGCGATCGTACTTTCGATAATGAACCTGATTCAGCTACACTTCAAACTGGTTCTTGGAACAGCAATTCTGTAGCTATCGGTTCTAAAAACACTGCATTAGGTAGCTCTGCATTAGCAGTAGGTAACGAAGCAAAAGCAAAAATGAGCGAATCCATTGCTATCGGTCATGAAGCTCAAGCTGACAAAACTTGGGGCATTGCAATCGGTACTCGTGCAACAGCTTCCGATGTACGTTCTTTAGCTCTTGGTCACCAAGCAAAATCCACTGGTTACAAAGCTAATGCTATCGGTGCTGATGCTACAGCTAATGGCAACCATGCTAATGCTATTGGTTCCTCTGCAACAGCTACTGGCGATCATGCACAAGCATTCGGTGCTGGAGCTCAAGCAACAGGCGTACGTACTAACGTATTTGGTTCTGATGCAGCTGCAACTGCTGATTACAGCATTGCAATCGGTAACAAAGCTAATGCATCCACTGCAAACTCCATTGCATTAGGTGCTGATTCCACTACTCGTTCTGCAACAAACGTAACTAGCGCAACTGTAGCTGGCCATACATATGGTGGCTTCGCAGGTACTAGCCCTGTAGGCTCTGTATCCGTTGGTAAAGCTGGCCAAGAACGTCAAATTCACAACGTAGCAGCTGGTAAAATTTCCGCTGATTCCACAGATGCTGTAAACGGTAGCCAATTGTACTCCGTAGCAAATGATTTACAAACTCAAATCAACAACTCCACACCAGGTCAAATCAACAATAATATTACTAACTTGAACAACCGAGTTGGCAATGTTGAAAAACGCGTTAATAAAGTAGGTGCAGGTTCTGCTGCATTGGCTGCTTTACATCCATTGGACTTCAACCCAGATGACAAATGGACAATCGCTGCTGGTTATGGTCACTACCACAATGCTAACTCCGCTGCATTGGGCGCTTTCTACCGTCCTAACGAAGATACAATGTTCTCCGTTGGTGGTACTGTAGGTACTGGCGAATCTCAATTGAACGCTGGCGTATCCATTCGTCTTGGTAAACGTTCCCCTGAGTCCCGCTCTCGCGTAGCTATGGGCCGTGAAATTGCTGAATTGAATGCACGTCTTCAAGATATGGAAAACAAATATAACAACTTGTTACAAATCTTGACTCCACATGCAATTGATCCTAGCAAAACTGCTGAATTCCCAGACGTTCCTCGTAACCACTGGGCTTACCAATACATTAGCCAATTGGCTGGTAATGGTATCCTTGTTGGCTACCCTGATGGCACATTCAAAGGCGACGTTAAGATGACTCGTTACGAATTCGCTACTATGTTGTACCGTGCACTTCAAAATGGTGCTCCTATCGATGACAACATGAAACGTGCTATGAACGAATTTGGTCCTGAATTACAAAATATTCGTCTTAACCACTTCCGTGTTGATCGTATTTCTGGTGCTGACAACGATCGTCATAAAACAGAACGTGTTCGCGTTAACAACGAACCTAAAACTCAACGCGACGTATACGGTTCCCGTATTAATCAATAATATATTGATAACTTCCCCTCGAGCTTGTGAAAGCTCAAAAACAGGATGTATCCCAGTGATACATCCTGTTTTTTTGTACTTATACCTATATTAATATGCTGACTCTAAAATATTAATATTTATACAGTCTATGTATATTGGATATTTTTATAATAGAGAAGTATTAGTGCCGTACAATATATTAGTATTACAATATATCATCTTCTATTTTCTTATTAGATATCAAAACTTCATGCAATATTTATGTAAGTATATTGCAACTTAATACATATAGGTGTATAATAACGTTCATAAGTAATAAATATACAAAACTAGTGAATAAAAACATAGATATGAGGGAAAGACCATGAAAGAATTTAGACAATTAACAGTAGCGGATACAGCAGAATATCATAAGGTATTAATTGACGGCTATGCAGCGATTAAAGACTATCCAATTACATTCGATGCTATCGATTTTACAGAAGAAGAATCCAAGGAGTGGATCGAAACCTATCCTGTATATGGATTGTATATTGATGGACAACTTGTTAGTTCCATTTCGTTCTGTATGCCGTGGATTAAATATTCTACACCGGATAAATTTCCACACATTGCGCACTTTGTAACGGCACCTGAGTTCAAAGGTAAAGGCTATGCTCGGGAAACGCTTGGTTATGCGGAAGAATTATTGATCAATCAATTTAAAACGCCAGCTGTTACATTAGGAACAGCACAAGAGCATCCGTGGTTGCCTAAAATGTATGAATCTTTCGGCTTTAAAGCATATGATAAAGTTCATTTTAGAGGTAAACAACATACTACTATACTTTTCAAAAAAGATTTATTATAGTTGCCTAGTAACTAATCAAACCTTATACATACCTATTTTGATATAGAGTGTACTTAATGTGACATAATAACTGTATCAAATGAGAGTAATGTATAAGGTTTATTTGTTTATGCAAAAAATACATATTTGGGTATATAATGTAAACATATATATTATATCTATGGACTTTAGAACTAGTTTATAGATGGTTTGTAGAAAGGATGTGAGACTATGTTAGTCTTATCTGGTATTTTAGTGATGGTCATCGGTCTGATGCTGCGCTTTAATGCCTTGTTAGTTGTCGTAGCCGCAGGTTTTGTAACGGGCCTTGCAGGTGGTCTCAGTATCAACGATATCGTTGGTGCCATTGGGGAGGCTTTCGTTAAAAATCGTTATATGTCATTATTTATTTTGATTTTACCTGTTATTGGTCTTATGGAACGTCATGGCTTACGTGAACGAGCAGAAATTTTGATTGGCAAGATCAACGCTGCTACGGCTGGTCGTATCTTTATGATTTACTTATTTGTGCGCCAAGTAACTGTAGCTTTTGGTATTAATATGTCCGGTATGGTTGCCATGGTACGTCCGTTGATCGCACCTATGAGTGAAGCTGCAGTAGCGCAAGGTCGCCCAGTATCTCAACGTACTCTTGATAAGGTGCGTGGTATAGCAGCTTCTGCAGATAATATAGGCAATTTCTTCGGTCAAAACTTGTTCCTTGCTGCTGGTGGGTTATTGCTTATCAAAGGTGTTATGGAACAATTAGGCTATTCTGTAGAGTTAACAGATATGGTGTTATACGGATTGCCAACTGCTGTTTGTGCCTATATCGTTAACTTCA
>OKVZ01000172.1_pt1 | contig 31621 bp, 30 predicted proteins | sample 1606851 | NCBI WGS metagenome assembly OKVZ01 (sample SAMN03281010, study PRJEB24777) | human gut metagenome | isolation source: fecal sample PR157 from 1 month old male Malay infant, caesarean delivered... | reverse complement strand
TGGAAAAAATAGCCTAAATAGGCTGATTCGATGTGTTTGCGGGAAAAAAATCGGCCCAGATCCGCGAAATTTTAATCAGCGAGTCAGCTTGGGAAGAAATGACCTGCTTATTCGCACCTTCCTTAGGGATTTCGGTTCTTGTCTGCTGGTTCAGGAGGATGAGGTTGTTCAATTTGTTTTTAGCGAAAGTTTCCGCTGTGCATTGTGCGGCATAAGTCTGAAATGAGCAGAGGGATAGGAAAGTAATAAGTATGTTTTTATTATTGAATGGCATTGTATGTTGTCCTAAGGAGTGGAGCAGTTATCCAGGCTTGGTTTTGTAAAATGTCTGCTGTTAAATGCTGATATTGTCAGCGCATTTGATGCTTTTTAAGCAATGCCCTTAACTGATGGTAGGTCAAACCCAGCAGTTCAGCCGCCCGTTTCTGGTTGTATTTCGCCATCTTCAGGCTTTGCTCCAGCAGCTGTTTCTCCTGGTCGTGCTGGAACTGGCGCAGATCAAGGGGAAGAGCAGGGGCGTCGCCTGGAGATGCTGGTGCGGGCAAGGGCGGGGCGCTGCGCTGAAAAGGATCGATAATGATGTTGTCCAGCTCTGTCTCGCTGCTGCCGTGGCGATAGACGGAACGCTCCACGACGTTTTTCAGCTCGCGGATATTGCCCGGCCAGTGGTACGCGAGCAGCGTCTCCCGAGCATAATCGCTGAAGCCGGGGAACAGCGGCAGTCCGAGCTCGCGGCACATCTGAATCGCAAACTGGTCTGCCAGCAGCATAATGTCGCTTCTTCGCTCGCGCAGCGGAGGAAGCTGCACGACGTCAAAGGCCAGGCGGTCGAGCAGGTCGGCACGGAATTTTTCCTCTGCCACCCTCTCCGGCAGGTTGGCGTTAGTGGCGCACACCAGGCGCACGTTCACCTGCAGCGGCTGACTACCGCCAACGCGCTCCAGTTCGCCGTATTCAATCACGCGCAGCAGTTTCTCCTGCACCAGCATGGGCGCGGTGGCCAGTTCATCAAGAAACAGCGTACCACCGTCGGCGCGCTCAAAGCGTCCGGGATGGCGTTTCTGGGCGCCGGTAAACGCACCCGCTTCATGGCCGAAGAGCTCGGTGTCGAGCAGGTTTTCATTCAGCGCCGCGCAGTTAAGGGAAATGAAGGGGCCGTCCCAGCGCCCGGATAAGTAGTGCAGACGGTTGGCGATGAGTTCCTTACCCGTACCGCGCTCGCCGATAATCAGCACCGGTTTATTGAGCGGCGCCAGGCGAGACACCTGTTCCAGCACCTCCAGAAAGCTGTTTGCTTCGCCGAGTAAATTGTCTTTGTATCCGGGCATGATGAAATTAACCACTCCTTAGCGATATTCACCAGGTAAGAATAGTTCTTCACTGCATGAAAATCAACCATGGCCTGTTAAATCAATAAGATAAAAAGTTGGCATGAGATTTGTATTATTTGTACAGCAGGGCATCGCCCGATAACAGAACTATGAGGAGTCAATTATGGGTATTTTTTCTCGTTTTGCCGACATCGTGAACGCCAACATCAACTCACTGCTGGAGAAAGCGGAAGATCCGCAGAAGCTGGTGCGTCTGATGATTCAGGAAATGGAAGACACGCTGGTTGAAGTCCGCTCTACCTCCGCCCGCGCGCTGGCTGAGAAAAAACAGCTTACGCGTCGTATTGAACAGGCCACCGCTCAGCTGAATGAATGGCAGGAAAAAGCAGAACTCGCGCTGCGCAAAGACAAAGAGGATCTGGCCCGTGCGGCGCTGATCGAAAAACAGAAGCTGGCAGAGTTGGTCGCGACGCTCGAGCATGAAGTGACCCTGGTGGATGACACGCTCACCCGCATGAAGAAAGAGATTGGCGAGCTGGAAAACAAGCTGAGCGAAACCCGCGCGCGTCAGCAGGCGCTGACTCTGCGTCACCAGGCGGCAAGCTCTTCCCGCGACGTGCGTCGCCAGCTCGACAGCGGTAAGCTGGATGAAGCGATGGCCCGTTTTGAGTCATTTGAGCGTCGTATCGACCAGATGGAAGCGGAAGCCGAAAGTCACGGTATCGGTAAGCAGAAGTCCCTGGATCAACAGTTCGCTGACCTCAAGGCCGATGATGAAATCAGCGAGCAGCTGGCGGCACTGAAAGCCAAAATGAAGCAAGACAACCAATAATAATGCCTGCGGCACCTGAACGTGCCGCATCGTAAGACAAGGAGTACACATGAGCGCGCTTTTTCTGGCTATTCCCCTGACGATTTTCGTGCTGTTCGTTTTGCCGATTTGGTTATGGCTGCACTACAGCAACCGTTCCTCACGGGGCGAACTTTCCCAGAGTGAACAACAGCGTCTGATACAGCTCTCCGATGAAGCGAACAAAATGCGTGAACGCATTCAGGCGCTGGAAGCCATCCTGGATGCTGAACATCCAAACTGGAGGGACCGTTAATGTCTGGACTGAATTTGAACAAAAAGCTGTGGCGAATTCCACAGCAGGGCATGGTGCGCGGCGTCTGCGCCGGGCTGGCTCACTATCTTGACGTCCCGGTTAAGCTGGTACGCGTGGTGACGGTGCTGTCGATCTTCTTCGGTCTGGCATTTATTACCCTGGTTGCGTACATCGTGTTGTCGTTTGTGCTTGACCCGATGCCGGAAGGAGAACTGGCGGCGGAAGGCGCTCCCACCAGCAGCGATCTCCTCAATGCTGTGGATGCGCAACTCGCCGCAGGTGAGAAGCGGTTACGGGAAATGGAACGTTATGTCACATCCGATACCTTTACGCTGAGAAGTCGTTTCCGTCAGCTTTAAGAGAGAAAAGAGATGAAACAACACTGGCAACAGGCCGGTCAGAAGGTAAAACCCGGCCTGAAAATCGCAGGTAAGCTGGTCCTGATGACCGCGTTACGTTATGGTCCGGCTGGGGTAGCGGGGTGGGCGATTAAATCGGTTGCCCGCAAGCCGGTCAGAATGGTACTGGTCGTGGCGCTCGAACCGCTGTTGCAAAAGGTGGCGAAACGGCTGTCACGCCGCTACTTATCCCAGTAGTTTCCGCTCGCAGCAGCCCTTTCTCTTCCAGGAGAGGGGCTGGCGATGATTACCCGCACTTCCTCATTTCACCTGCTTTCTTTGCGGCAGCTCACAATATTGCGCTGAGCTGCTTTGCAATCGCATTATTCTCCTGCCCGGTCCGTTGACAGATATTTTTCATGGGAGTAGATTGCCATTCCGTGGGACCGCTACCATGGAAAATCAAGTGAACGAAAAAATTAAAGCACTCATTAATCTTGTTTATGGAAAAACGTTTTCTGAAGCACATCTTCATATGCTGCTGGAAAATATTGAAAAGGCCGCCTCTGTTATTACGGAAAGGCGTAAAATGGGCTGGGATGAAAAAGATATCGTTCTGATAACCTATGCCGATCAGTTTTCCGCGAAAGGGGAGAAAGCACTCCCTGTTTTTACACGTTTTTATAACAAATGGCTTTCGCATTCTTTTTCTCATGTCCATCTTTTGCCTTTTTATCCATGGTCTTCGGACGATGGATTTTCTGTAATTGATTATCATGAAGTTGCGCCTGAAACGGGAACATGGCGAGACGTTGCTGAATTAAAACAATCAACCAGTTTGATGTTTGATTTCGTCTGCAATCATATGTCGGCCAAAAGTGCCTGGTTTGCTAATTATCTGAAGCAAATGCCGGGATATGATGATTTCTTCATTTCTGTCGATCCTGAGACTGATTTATCCGCGGTGACGCGTCCGCGTGCCTTACCGCTTCTTACGCCTTTCACACTTCATGATGGCAGCGTGCGACATCTGTGGACCACCTTCAGTGAGGACCAGGTTGATCTCAACTTCGCCTCTCCGCAGGTGCTGATTGCGATGGTCGACGTGCTGCTGCATTACCTTATTGAAGGGGCGCGGTATATTCGACTGGATGCCGTTGGGTTCATGTGGAAAATACCGGGAACGAGCTGCATTCACCTTGAGCAAACCCACCAGCTCATCCAGCTTTTCCGCGCCATTACCGAGGCGGTTGCCCCCGGCACGGTGATTATCACCGAGACGAACGTTCCGCATAAAGATAACGTCTCTTACTTCGGTAACGGCGAAAATGAAGCGCAGATGGTTTATCAGTTCTCGTTGCCTCCGCTGGTGCTACATGCCGTGCACAGCCAGGATGTCAGCACGCTGAGCCAGTGGGCTGCGTCGCTGGCGTTGCCTTCCACAAAAACCACCTGGTTCAACTTCCTGGCCTCGCATGACGGCATTGGTCTTAACCCATTGCGCGGAATTTTACCGGAGTCGGGGATCCTCTCGCTTGTAGAAAAGCTCCAGACCGAAGGTGCGTTGGTTAACTGGAAAAATAACCCGGATGGCACACGAAGCCCGTATGAAATTAACGTGACCTATCTTGATGCCTTAAGTACGCGAGAAAGTCATGATAGCGAACGCATTGCCCGGTTTATTCTGGCCCATGCCGTCCTGTTAAGCTTCCCCGGCGTGCCTGCAGTTTATATTCAGAGTATTCTCGGCTCCCGAAATGATTATGATGGCGTAGAGCACCTGGGATATAACCGTGCGATAAATCGTGAAAAATATGCCGCGGATCAAATTGATTGCGCGCTTGAAGATAAAAATAGTCTCCGTTATCCGGTTTACAGTGCGTTAAGTCAGTTAATCGTATTGCGTCGGGCGGAAAAAGCATTCCATCCTGACAGTGAGGCTTATTTCAGTACGTCAGGGAAGCATGTTTTAAAAATTGTCCGCGTGGCGGATTGTGGTGAGAAAATAACAGCGTTGTTTAATTTCAGTGATAATTCTCAAACGGTTGAGTCCGATATTCACTCGGGAAGGGAATTGATTAGCGGAAAAGATATTACCGACACGACTCTGATCCTAAATCCATGGCAGGTATTGTGGATTAAAGAAAACTAAAAAGGACCTTAAACATGAAAATACCCAGAATTGTGCTGATATCAGCACTGGTTTCGTGCGCCCTGTTATCAGGCTGTAAGGATGACAAAGCGTCCTCTGTCACCATTGAGTTTATGCACTCGTCGGTCGAGCAGGAGCGTCAGGCCGTTATTACGAAACTGATCGAAAAATTCGAGAAAGAGAACCCGGGCATCACGATAAAACAGGTACCGGTAGAAGAGGATGCCTACAACACCAAGGTGATTACGCTGGCGCGAACCGGCGCGCTGCCTGAAGTGATTGAGGTCAGCCATGACTATGCAAAAGTGATGGATAAAGAACAGCTTCTGGATCGTGACGCAATCGCTGAAGCAATTAAGGCGGTGGGGGAAAACACCTTCTATGACGGCATCTTGCGCGTTGTTCGCACGGAAGATGGCGCAGCCTGGACGGGCGTGCCGATCAGCGCCTGGCTCTCCGGCGTGTGGTACCACAAAGATGTGCTGGCCGCGGCGGGCATTGAGGAGCCGCATAACTGGGAACAGCTTCTGCAAGCCAGCCAGCGCCTGAACGACCCGGCTAAAAAACATTACGGCATCGCGTTACCGACTGCGGAAAGCGTGATGACCGAACAGTCGTTCTCTCAGTTTGCCCTTTCCGGTGGCGCGAACGTGTTTGATGCAAAAGGGAATGTCGACATCGATACCCCGGAAATGGCCAAAGCGCTGGCGTTTTATAAAGCGCTGGCTGCGACCACCATGCCGGGTTCGAACGATGTTATGGAGATCAAAGACGCCTTCATGAACGGTTCTGCGCCGATGGCGGTTTACTCCACCTACATCCTGCCCGCCGTCTACAAGGACGGAAACCCTGCCAACCTGGGCTTCGTTGTCCCGACTGAAAACTCATCGGCGGTGTACGGCATGATCACCTCGCTGACGATCACCACCGGACAAACCGAAGAGGAGACCAAAGCGGCCGAGAAGTTTGTTACCTGGATGGAACGGGCTCAAAACGCGACGGACTGGGTCATGATGTCGCCGGGCGCGGCGCTGCCGGTAAACAAAGGGGTGGTGGGCACGGATACCTGGAAAAACAACGACGTGATTAAAGCGTTTGGGCAGTTGCCTTATGAGCTGATCGCACAGTTCCCGAACGTGCAGGTGTTTGGCGCGGTTGGGGATAAAAACTTCACCCGCATGGGCGACGTGACGGGCTCCGGCATTATCAGCTCCATGGTGCATTACGTCACGGTGGGGCAGAAGGACCTTAACACAACGTTAAGCAGCAGCCAGAAGCGACTGACTGATCTCATTACACAACGATAGGAGCGCTCTGCGGAAGGAAATTATGAAGACGTTGTTTTCTGGTCGTTCAGATATGCCTTTCGCCATGCTGCTGTTGGCCCCCAGCCTGATTCTGCTGGGGGGCCTGGTGGCCTGGCCAATGATTTCCAATATTGAAATCAGTTTTTTACGCTTGCCGCTCAACCCGCGCATTAGCGCCGTGTTTGTCGGCCTGGACAATTACATTCGCATCCTCGGCGATGCCGCTTTCTGGCACTCGCTGTGGATGACTTTCTGGTACACCGCGCTGGTGGTGATTGGCAGCACGGTGCTGGGGCTGGCCGTGGCCATCTTCTTTAATCGCGAGTTTCGACTGCGTAAGACGGCACGTTCACTGGTGATTTTATCCTACGTCACGCCGTCTATTTCGCTGGTGTTTGCCTGGAAATACATGTTCAACAACGGCTACGGCATTGTGAACTATCTGGGCGTAGACCTGTTGCACCTGTATGACCAGGCGCCGCTGTGGTTCGACAACCCGAACAGCAGCTTCGTACTGGTGGTGCTGTTCGCGATCTGGCGTTACTTCCCGTACGCGTTTATCTCGTTCCTGGCGATTTTACAGACGATTGATAAATCCCTGTATGAAGCGGCGGAAATGGACGGCGCGAATGCCTGGCAACGTTTTCGGATCGTCACGCTGCCCGCGATTATGCCGGTGCTGGCCACGGTGGTCACGCTTCGCACCATCTGGATGTTCTACATGTTTGCTGACGTCTACCTGCTGACCACGAAGGTCGATATTCTGGGCGTCTATCTTTACAAAACCGCTTTCGCTTTCAACGACTTGGGTAAAGCAGCGGCCATCTCCGTGGTGCTGTTCGTGATCATCTTCGCTGTGATTCTGCTGACCAGAAAAAGGGTGAACCTCAATGGCAACAAATAAACGCGTACTGAGCCGTATTGGTTTTTATCTCGGGCTGGCGGTATTTCTGATCATCACGCTCTTCCCGTTCTTCGTGATGCTAATGACGTCATTCAAGAGCGCCAAAGAGGCGATCTCGCTCCATCCGACCATTCTGCCGCAGGCGTGGACGCTGCAGCATTACATCGACATCTTTAACCCGCTGATCTTCCCGTTTGTGGATTACTTCCGAAACAGCATGGTGGTGTCGCTGACCTCATCGGTGATTGCCGTGTTTCTCGGTACGCTGGGCGCTTACGCCTTGTCCAAGCTGCGCTTTAAGGGCCGCACGACGATCAACGCGAGTTTTTACACCGTCTACATGTTCTCCGGCATCTTGCTGGTGGTGCCGTTGTTCAAAATCATCACCGCGCTTGGGATCTACGACACCGAGCTGGCGCTGATTATCACCATGGTGACGCAGACGTTACCGACGGCGGTGTTCATGCTGCGCAGCTACTTCGACACCATCCCGGACGAAATAGAAGAAGCCGCAATGATGGACGGCCTTAACCGCCTGCAAATCATCTTCCGTATTACCGTACCGCTGGCGATATCCGGGCTCGTATCGGTGTTTGTCTACTGCTTCATGGTGGCGTGGAACGACTATCTGTTTGCGTCCATTTTCCTGTCCAGCGCCAGCAACTTCACCTTGCCGGTCGGGCTGAACACGCTCTTTAGCACACCCGATTATATCTGGGGGTCGCATGATGGCGGCATCGCTGGTGACGGCACTTCCGGTGGTCATCATGTACGCCCTGTCTGAACGTTTTATTAAAAGTGGTTTGACCGCCGGTGGCGTGAAGGGCTGAGGCGGCCAATTTTAACAAGGAGTCAATCATGAAAAAATTAGTTGCGACAGCGCCACGCGTGGCGGCGCTGGTGGAATATGAAGATCGTGCTGTGGAAGCACATGAAGTGAAAATTCGTGCCCGCTTTGGTGCCCCGAAGCACGGCACTGAAGTGGTCGATTTCCGCGCCGCAAGCCCGTTTATCGATGAAGAGTTTAACGCTGAGTGGCAGATGTTCACGCCGCGTGAAGAGGGCGCAGCGCGCGGTATCGAGTTCGGTAAGTTCCAGCTGGGCAACATGATTGTTGGCGACATTATTGAATGCGGTGCGGACGTCACGGAATACCAGGCTGGCGATCGCGTTTGCTGCTACGGTCCGCTGCAGGAGACGGTTATCGTGAATGCCGTCAACAACTACAAGCTGCGCAAAATGCCGCAGGGCGCATCCTGGAAGAACGCCGTCTGCTACGATCCGGCACAGTTTGCCATGAGCGGCGTGCGTGATGCCAACGTCCGCGTGGGCGACTTTGTTGTCGTGGTCGGCCTGGGAGCCATCGGACAGATTGCGATTCAGCTGGCGAAAAAAGCGGGCGCGTCAGTTGTTATCGGCGTTGATCCGATCGAACACCGCTGCGAGATCGCCCGTCGTCACGGTGCGGACCACTGCCTGAACCCAATCGGCACAGACGTTGGTCTGGAAATTAAAAAGCTGACCGGAAAGCAGGGCGCGGACGTGATCATCGAGACCAGCGGCTTTGCCGATGCGCTGCAGTCCGCACTGCGCGGCCTCGCCTACGGCGGCACCATCTCCTACGTTGCGTTCGCTAAACCGTTCTCAGCAGGCTTTAACCTGGGGCGTGAAGCGCATTTCAACAACGCGAAGATTGTCTTCTCTCGCGCCTGCAGTGAGCCAAACCCGGATTACCCGCGCTGGAGCCGCAAGCGTATCGAAGAGACCTGCTGGGAACTGCTGATGAACGGTTATCTGAATTGTGAAGATCTGATCGACCCGGTTGTGACCTTCACCACCAGCGCTGAAAGCTACATGAAATATGTGGATCAGCATCCGGAACTGAGCATCAAAATGGGCGTCACTTTTTAAGCTAAGGAAAGCAACTCATGAAAATCGCAACACAAAATCAGGCCTTTTTCCCGTCCAACATCCTGGAAAAATTCGAGTACATCAAGGCGATGGGTTTTGATGGCTATGAGATTGACGGCAAGCTGCTGGTGGAAAATCTCGCCGAGGTGAAAGCGGCGATTAAGGCCACCGGCCTGCCGGTCACGACCGCCTGCGGCGGATACGATGGCTGGATTGGTGACTTTATCGAAGAGCGTCGTCTGAACGGTTTAGCCCAGATTGAACGCATTCTGGAAGCCCTGGCCGAAGTGGGCGGCAAGGGCATTATTGTGCCTGCAGCCTGGGGAATGTTTACCTTCCGTTTGCCGCCGATGACCTCTCCACGCAGCCTGGAAGGCGACCGCAAAGCGGTGAGTGCGTCGCTGCGCTGGCTGGATGAGGTGGCCGCGCGCACCGGAACCACCGTCTACCTGGAGCCGCTGAACCGCTATCAGGATCACATGATCAACACTCTGGCTGACGCACGACGCTATATCGAAGAGAACGGCCTCAAGCACGTGCAGATCATCGGCGATTTCTATCATATGAACATTGAAGAAGATTCGCTGACGGAGGCGCTGCATCAGCACCGCGATCTGCTGGGCCATGTGCACATCGCCGATAATCACCGTTATCAGCCGGGAAGCGGTAGCCTCGATTTTGCCAGCCTGTTCAATCAGCTGCGTGCGGATAATTACCAGGGCTATGTGGTATACGAGTGTCGCGTGCGCGCTGAGGATCCCGCTCAGGCTTACCGGGATTCACTCACTTATTTACGCGAATGCTAAGGATGACGAGCGTGATGAGTGCTTCAACAACGTCGCCACTGCGCGTCGCCATCATTGGCGCCGGGCAGGTTGCGGACAAAGTGCATGCCTCGTATTACGCCACGCGCAGTGATGTTCAGATGGTGGCTGTCATGGACAGCCGCCTCGAACAGGCACAGGCTTTTGCGGAGCGCCATGCCATACCGTCGGCGTGGCAGGACGCGTGCGCCATGCTGGAGGCGGTTAAGCCGGACGTGGTGAGCGTTTGTTCGCCAAACCGATTCCATTTTGAGCATGTGATGGCAGCGCTGGAGGCCGGCTGTCATGTGATGTGCGAAAAACCGCCTGCCATGACGCCGCAAGAGGCCGACGAGATGCGGATCGCTGCCCGCAAGGCGGGCAAAGTGCTGGCATATGACTTCCATCACCGCTTTGCGCTCGATACGCAACTGCTGCGCGAGGCCGTGATGAACGGAACGCTGGGCGAAATCTACTTCACCTCGGCGCAGGCGCTGCGGCGCTGCGGCGTGCCGGGCTGGGGCGTCTTCACCAATAAAGCGCTGCAGGGCGGTGGGCCGCTGATTGACATTGGTATTCACATGCTGGATGCCGCGATGTACGTGCTGGGTTTCCCGGCGGTCAAAAGGGTCACGGCGCACGGTTTCCAGAGGCTGGGAACCCGGAAAAGCAGCGGCCAGTTTGGCGAGTGGGATCCTGCTCAGTTTACGGTGGAAGATGCCCTGTTTGGCACCATCGAATTCTGCAGCGGCGGCATTTTGCGTCTGGACACCTCGTTCGCGCTGAATATCCGCGAGCAGTCGATCATGAATGTCGCGTTTTGCGGTGAAAAAGCGGGGGCGACGCTTTTCCCGGCACATATTTATCAGGATGACGCCGGGGCGTTACAGACCCTGATTCAGCGTGAAGAGGCTGACGATCAGCGCCATTTACGCAGCATGGAGGCCTTTGTCCGCCACGTGCAGGGAGAGCCCGTAATGATTGCAGATGCTGAACAGGGGCTGGTGATTCAGCAGCTTGTCGCGGCGCTTTATCAGTCGGCAGAAACAGGAGAAAGCGTAACATTATGCTGAGCGTGTCTGTATTAACCGATCCGGGCTTTTGTCCGCACAGTCTGAATAAGTACGCATCCACTATGGCATGCGGTAACGGCTACATGGGCATTCGCGCTGCGCATGAAGAAGATTACACCCAGCAAACCCGAGGGATGTATCTTGCGGGCTTGTATCACCAGGCGGGACGTAACGAGACCACTGAGCTGATCAATTTGCCCGATATCACCGGTATCGAGGTTGAGCTGGACGGGGTGAATTTTACCCTTCTGTCCGGGGACATTCTTGAGTGGCAGCGCGAGCTGGCATTTGCCAACGGCGAGCTGCATCGCCGCGTTGTCTGGCGCTCGCCCAACGGAAAGCGCTATCGCCTGGAGAGTCGTCGTTTTGTCTCTCTCGATCAGCTGCCGCTTGTGGCCATGCAGCTTGCGATCACCCCGCTTGACGCAGCCTCGCAGGTGGTGATGAAAACCGGTATTGATGCAACACAAACCAATACCGGCCGGCAACATCTGGATGAAATTTCTGTCAGGGTATTCGACCAGCACTATATGCAGGGTGTGTATGAAACACAGGACCGGGACTCTGACGTTGTTATCTCGGCTTTTTGTCAGCTATCAGCCGACAGCGAAAGCTGCTTTACCGCTAAAAATCGTCGGCTCTCTGCTCACTATTCCCTGACGATACCGCAGGGTGACACTGTCACGCTGGATAAGTTGGTCTGGGTGGCCCATCGTAGCGATAAAGCCCTGTCGCAGGAATCTTTCGCGCGCAGCGTGCTGGCGGATCTCAAGGTTTGTGCAGCAAGGGGTTATGCCTCGCTGCTGGAGAGTTCAGCCTGCGCATGGGAAGACGTATGGCGTGACGCCCGGGTAGAAGTGGCTTCTGCAGCTCCTGACGATCAGATGGCGCTGGACTATGCCGTCTGGCACCTGACCACCATGACGCCAGCCCATGATGAGCGGAGCAGCATTGCCGCTAAGGGATTGACCGGCGAGGGGTATAAAGGCCACGTCTTCTGGGACACCGAAATATTCATGCTGCCTTTCCATCTTTTCACCCGTCCGCAGGTGGCCCGCAGTCTGCTGCGCTATCGCTGGCTGAACCTGGCCGGGGCCCGGGAAAAAGCCCGCCGCAACGGCTGGCCGGGCGCGCTGTTCCCGTGGGAGAGCGCCGCGAGCGGCAAAGAGGAGACGCCGGAGTTTGCAGCCATCAACATCCGTACGGGCATGCGGCAGAAAGTGGCCTCCGCCCTGGCCGAACACCACATCGTGGCGGACATTGCCTGGGCCGTTGTGGCCTACTGGCAGGCCACGCGTGATGACGCGTTTATGCGCAATGAAGGGCTGACTCTGCTGGTGGAGACGGCAACGTTCTGGATGGGCCGCGCTACGGAGATCAACGGGCGCCTGGAAATTCATGATGTGATTGGGCCGGACGAATACACCGAACATGTGAATAACAACGCCTACACCAACTATCTGGCCTGGTACAACGTGGCCAGCGCATGTCGGTTTATGTCGTTGTTTGAGCGTGAAGATGCCTGCTTCATGGAGAAGGCAACCACCTTCCTGGCCCGCTTGTGGCTGCCGGAAGCCGACGCCGGGGGCGTTATCCCGCAGGACGATTCGTTCATGGCGAAACCGGCGATCGATTTAAGCCGCTATAAAGCCAAAGCGGGTAAGCAGACCATCCTGCTGGATTACTCTCGCGCGGAAGTTAACGAGATGCAGATCCTCAAGCAGGCTGACGTGGTGATGCTTAACTACCTGTTGCCGGAGAAATTTACCCCCGCCCAGTGCGCGGCCAACCTGGCGTTTTACGAGCCACGTACGATCCATGACTCTTCGCTGAGCAAGGCTATTCACGGCATTGTGGCCGCCCGCTGTGGCGATACGGAAGGGGCCTACGCCTTCTGGCGCGCTGGCGTGGCTATCGATCTGGGCGACGATCCGCACAGCAGCGATGACGGCATTCATGCCGCTGCCACGGGGGCTATCTGGTCCGGCGTTATTCAGGGGTTTGCCGGCATGCAGATTGTTGAGGGAGAGCTGCATCTTGCGCCGAAGCTACCCGCTCGCTGGCGAAAACTTGCCTTCCCGCTGCGCTGGCAGAACGCTCGCCTGCACTTCGCGTTTGAAAATGACGTTTTAACCATCGAGACCACCGCGCCCGTCACGTTAACCCTGTGGGGAAAAACGGTATGCGTATCGGAGCGGCAGGCACTGTCTCGTAGGGAATTTCTTACGTCTTTTAATGGGACCGCTACCACGGAGGCCAGCCATGAAGCCTGAAGCTGTTGTATTCGATCTAGATGGGGTCATCACCGATACGGCGCATCTCCATTTTCTCGCCTGGCGTTCGGTCGCACAGGAGATCGGCATCGCTATCGATGAGGTGTTCAACGAGGAGCTGAAGGGAATTAGCCGCATGGAATCCCTGCAGCGGATCCTGCGACACGGTGGGAAAGAGGGGGCGTTTGACGACAAACAATGCCTGGCGTTGGCGGGGAAGAAAAATGCGCTCTACGTCGCATCGCTGTCGTCGTTGACCGAGGCGTCGCTGCTGCCGGGCATCCGGGAGGTGCTGGCGGACATTCGGGCGGCGAAGGTCAAAATTGGGCTCGCCTCCGTTTCCCTCAACGCTCCTGGAATACTGCATGCCCTGGGTATTCATCGCGCCTTTGATTTTTGCGCTGATGCCTCCCGCATCGCCTGTTCAAAACCGGACCCGGAGATCTTCCTCGCCGCGTGTGCTGGCCTGAACGTCCGCCCCGAGGCGGCCATAGGGGTCGAAGATGCGCCCGCGGGCGTGGCGGCGATCAACGCGGCGGGCATGCTGTCGGTCGGGATTGGCTCAGGCCTGGCCCATGCGGGACTACAGCTTCATTCGACGCAGGAACTGACCTGGAAATGCCTGACCGATTTCTGGGCCTCCCGGGCGTATTGATAAGGAATTAAAAATGGCACAACTGTCACTGAAACATATTCAGAAAATTTACGATAACCAGGTCCACGTGGTGAAGGATTTTAACCTCGAAATCGAGGACAAGGAGTTTATCGTTTTTGTCGGCCCGTCCGGTTGCGGTAAATCGACGACGCTGCGCATGATTGCCGGGCTGGAGGAGATTTCCGCCGGTGAACTGGTGATCGACGGTGTTTGTATGAACGATGTGCCCGCCAAATCGCGTGACATCGCCATGGTGTTCCAGAACTATGCGCTTTACCCGCATATGACGGTCTACGACAACATGGCGTTTGGCCTGAAGATGCAGAAAATCGCTCCGGCGGTTATCGAAGAGCGCGTCAACTGGGCCGCACAAATCCTCGGCTTACGGGAGTACCTCAAGCGTAAACCCGGCGCGCTGTCCGGCGGCCAGCGTCAGCGCGTGGCGTTGGGCAGGGCGATAGTGCGTGAAGCGGGCGTGTTCCTGATGGATGAACCGCTCTCCAACCTCGATGCCAAGCTTCGCGTGCAGATGCGGGCTGAAATCAGCAAGCTTCACCAGAAGCTCAATACCACGATGATTTACGTGACCCACGATCAGACGGAAGCCATGACGATGGCGACCCGTATTGTGATCTTAAAAGACGGCATTATTCAGCAGGTCGGTGCACCGAAGCAGGTATACAACGAGCCGGCAAACATGTTTGTTGCGGGGTTCATTGGCTCGCCAGCCATGAACTTTGTTCGTGGTGCCATCGACGACCGCTATTTCGTCACGGAAACGCTGCGCCTGGCGATCCCGGAAAACAAGCTTGCTGCACTGCAGGCCGCTGGATATCAGCGTAAAGCTGTGGTCTTTGGGATCCGCCCGGAAGATATTCTCACCCAGCAGAGTAGCGGTGAAAATATCGCGGCGAAAGTCAGCGTAGCCGAATTGACCGGTGCAGAGTTCATGCTCTACGCCACCGTTGGCGGCCATGAGCTGGTGGTTCGCGCGGGAGCCGCGAATGATTATGCCGCAGGGGATAATATCGGCATCCAGTTCGATATGAATAAGTGCCATTTCTTCGACGCCGATACCGAAGCGGCTATTAGATAAGAAAGGTGTTTGCCGGAAATGCAAATTTCCGGTTTTTTGTTTGTTAATTATAAAGGGAATATTTTATGAGTACTCTACTAAAAAGTGCTGCGCTCGTGCTGTGCGCAGGGGTGAGCTGCGCACATGCAACAGAAACGGCTAAACAATGGGAATTTAATATTGGCGCGATGTATGAAATTGAAAACGTCGAAGGCCAGGGAGAAGATAAAGACGGACTATATGAACCCTCCGTGTGGTTTAATGCAACCTGGGATGCCTGGACTATTTCGCTGGCGATGTATCAAGAAGGACCGGTTGATTATAGCAGCATGACCCGTGGGACCTATTTCGATCGCCCGGAATTTGAATTACGCTATCGTTTTATTGGTACCGATGATTTCACGTTCGGTCTGACCGGTGGTTTCCGTAATTATGGCTATCACTTTAAGGATGAACACGGTGCCAGAGACGGCAGCGCAAATATGCAGCGCTACAAAATTCAGCCGGACTGGGATATTAAATTAACCGACGACTGGCGTTTCGGCGGCTGGTTTGCTATGTATCAGTTTGCTAACGATCTGGAAAAAACAGGCTACTCAGACAGCCGCGTCGAAACCGAAACGGGCTTTACCTGGACCATTAACGACACCTTTGCCGCTAAAGTGAATTACTATTTAGAGCGCGGTTTCAATATGGACGGTTCACGTAATAACGGCGAGTTCTCCACTCAGGAAATTCGCGCCTACCTGCCTATTTCATTGGGTCAGACGACCTTAACGCCTTACACCCGACTGGGGCTCGATCGCTGGTCGAACTGGGACTGGCAGGACGATCCTGAGCGTGAAGGACATGATTTCAACCGTCTGGGTATGCAGTACGCCTATGACTTCAACAACGGTTTATCCATGACGCTTGAATACGCCTACGAATGGGAAAACCATGACGAGGGTAAAAACGACCGCTTCCACTATGCGGGCGTTGGGGTAAATTACGCATTCTGACCGTGGGTCCTCCAGGGGCTAACCGCCCCTGGTTTTAGCGCAGCGAGGCCGTCAGTAAAAAATGGGTATCAACCAGCACTTTTTGCGGGGCGGGGTGACCCGCAATACGCCTGAAGAGAAGATCGCAGCTCTCTTCCCCCAGTTTGCGGGTGGGGATATCAAAGCCGCCTGGTGCGGGCGTTAAAATGAGAGACAGCATCGGGTCACTGTATCCGGCTATCACCACCTGTTCCGGTATCATCAGATTTAACTCATCCGCCGCGCGATAAAGGCCGAGTAACTTCATGCTGTCGGTAGCAAATACGGCATCAGGCGGCGTGGGTGAAGAGAGCAGTTCCAGAGCCGCCTTAAGCGCACTCTCATGGGTATAACCACCATCCATGATCCAGTCCGGGTTAATCGCAATATGGTGCTTTTCCAGACTGGCTTTATAACCCGCCAGGCGATCGATCGAAACATGATATTCAAGCGGCGCATGCAGGCAGGCAATTTTCCGGCGGCCGTTTTTGATAAAGGTTTCCGTCAGCGTGGCGCTGTCATGAAAATTATCCGTGTCGACGGAATAAATATTCTGATACTCACCTTCCACTTTGCCGATAACCACTACCGGTACGCCATACGCGTCCAGCGTGGTGAAAAAGGATTCATTTGCGGGTGAGCTCAGCATGATGATCCCTTTGATCAACTTCTGTTTTATTTTACTCACGCATTTCAGGAGATCGTCTTCACTGCTTTTTGAGGTTTGTAAAATAACATCGAATCCTTTTTCTTCCGCTTTTGCCGTAATGGCATGAAGAACATCGGAGAAAAAAGGATTGCCGGCAGTGGTTTTGGTTGAACGGGTCGAAATAACCATAATGGCATCGAATCCTGAAGAGGTCAGGGCACGGGCGAGTTTGTTGGGCTGATAATTTAATTCGTCAATCGCCTTCAGCACTTTGTCACGCGCTTCAGGAGAAATATTCGTTTGTTTATTCAGAACGCGGGAAACGGTTGATTTCGATACGCCCGCAACCCGTGCGATATCATAAATGGTGGGTGACATACACCTTACTCACTCAGGACTGACAGCAATGGCGTTCATCTTACTGGAGACAAAACGGCAATAGCAATAAATAAGAATTGATAATCAACGATCTGCCCCCATTTATTGTATTCTGAAGCCATGCATTCAAGGCTTCCAGGCAACGAAGGACGGCGATGAAGCGACTTAAAAACGAAATCAATTCACTGGTAAACCGCGGCGTTGACCGTCATCTTCGACTGGCGGTGACGGGGTTGAGCCGAAGCGGTAAGACGGCGTTTATCACCGCGATGGTGAACCAGCTCCTGAACCTGCACGCCGGGGCGCGTCTGCCGTTGCTTGGCGCGGTGCGGGAAGAGCGTCTGCTGGGCGTTAAGCGCGTTCCACAGCGTGATTTTGGCATTCCCCGTTTTACCTATGACGAAGGGCTGGCACAGCTGTATGGCGACCCGCCCGCGTGGCCGACGCCGACGCGAGGGGTCAGTGAAATTCGTCTTGCGCTGCGTTTCCGCTCGAATGAATCCCTGATGCGCCATTTCAAGGATACCTCCACGCTATATCTTGAAATCGTCGATTACCCCGGCGAATGGCTGCTCGACCTGCCGATGCTGGCGCAGGATTACCTCAGCTGGTCACGCCAGATGACGGGATTGCTGCAGGGGCAACGCGCCGGGTGGTCGGCCAAATGGCGACAGCTGTGCGAAGGGCTGGACCCGCTTGCGCCAGCAGATGAAAACCGTCTGGCGGCCATTGCCGACGCCTGGACGGCGTATTTACACCAGTGTAAACAGGAAGGGTTACACTTCATTCAGCCGGGGCGCTTTGTTCTGCCGGGTGATTTAGCGGGCGCGCCTGCGCTTCAGTTTTTCCCCTGGCCGGATGTGGATGGGGTTGGCGAGTCGACGCTGGCGCAGGCTGATAAGCACACTAACGGCGGTATGCTGCGCGAGCGTTACCATTACTACTGTGAGAAGGTGGTCAAGGGATTCTATAAGAACCACTTTTTACGATTTGACCGCCAGATTGTGCTGGTGGATTGTCTGCAGCCGCTCAACAGCGGGCCACAGGCATTCAACGACATGCGCCTTGCCCTGACGCAGCTGATGCAAAGTTTTCACTACGGGCAGCGTACGCTGTTCCGCCGTCTTTTCTCACCGGTGATCGATAAACTGCTCTTTGCGGCCACAAAAGCCGATCACGTCACCGTCGACCAGCATGCCAATATGGTGTCGCTGCTACAGCAGCTGGTACAGGACGCCTGGCAAAACGCCGCCTTCGAAGGGATCAGCATGGATTGCCTTGGGCTCGCGTCGGTGCAGGCGACGCAAAGCGGGCTGATTGACCTTAACGGCGAGAAAATACCGGCATTACGCGGGAATCGGCTCAGCGACGGTGAACCGCTTACTGTTTACCCAGGCGAAGTGCCTGCGCGACTGCCGGGTCAGGCCTTCTGTCAGAATCAGGGCTTCCAGTTTGAAGCCTTCCGCCCGCAGGCCATGAGCGTCGACAGGCCTTTACCGCATATCCGTCTGGATGCGGCGCTGGAGTTTTTGATTGGAGATAAATTGCGATGACGGAACCGTTAAAACCGCGCATTGACTTTACCGGAACGCTTGAGCAGAACACTCAGGAGGCGTTCAAAACGGCGCAGACGTTCAGCGGTACCCAGGCCGATAACTTTGCCCCGGCGCTGCAGGACGACCCGGTTGTTGAGGATGGTCCGGCGGAGGCGGTCGTGGACGCCGCGCTGCGTCCAAAACGCAGCCTGTGGCGCAGGATGGTCACCGCCGGTCTGGCGCTGTTTGGCGTAAGCGTGGTGGGTCAGGGCGTGCAGTGGACGATGAATGCCTGGCACACGCAGGACTGGGTGGCGCTGGGCGGATGTGCCGCAGGCGCGCTGATTGTGGGGGCTGGCGTCGGGTCGGTTGCCACCGAATGGCGTCGACTCTGGCGTCTGCGACAGCGCGCGCACGAGCGTGATGAAGCGCGGGATCTGCTCCACAGTCACGGCACCGGGAAAGGGCGCGCGTTCTGTGAAAAGCTGGCCAGCCAGGCCGGAATCGATCAGTCGCATCCGGCGCTTCAGCGCTGGTATGCCGCCATCCATGAAACTCAGAATGACCGGGAAGTGGTGACGCTCTATTCCCACATGGTACAGCCGGTGCTGGATGCTCAGGCGCGGCGCGAAATCAGCCGTTCTGCGGCGGAATCCACATTGATGATTGCCGTCAGCCCGCTGGCGCTGGTCGATATGGCCTTTATCGCCTGGCGTAACCTGCGCCTGATCAACCGTATTGCGAACCTTTACGGCATAGAGCTGGGTTACTACAGTCGGATCAGACTGTTTAAGCTGGTCCTGCTCAATATCGCGTTTGCCGGGGCGAGTGAGCTGGTGCGCGAAGTGGGCATGGACTGGATGTCGCAGGATCTGGCGGCGCGTCTTTCTGCCCGTGCGGCTCAGGGCATCGGTGCGGGATTATTAACCGCACGCCTGGGGATTAAAGCGATGGAAGTCTGCCGTCCGCTGCCCTGGATTGACGGCGATAAGCCCCGTCTGGGGGATTTCAGGCGTGAACTGATCGGCCAGCTCAAAGAGACGCTCAATAAAAAACCTTCGCCGTGAGGTTTTGTTCACTAATCGTGCTGGCTGTCAATATTTGTTGACAGCCATCTTCCCGATCACCGTGTTCTGACATATCATTTTACTGTTATTGGCTTAAAACGGTGAATTTCCCATGCGTCTTGAAGTCTTCTGTGAAGACCGTCTCGGTCTGACCCGCGAATTACTCGATCTTCTTGTTTTACGTAGCATTGATTTACGTGGCATTGAGATCGATCCTGTCGGGCGAATTTACCTCAATTTTGCCGAAATTGAATTTAATACCTTCAGCAGCCTGATGGCGGAAATCCGCCGTATCGCTGGCGTTACGGATGTACGCACCATTCCCTGGATGCCGTCCGAGCGTGAGCACCTGGCGCTGAGCGCGCTGCTGGAAGCCATGCCTGAACCGTTCCTCTCCCTGGATTTGAAAAGCAAAGTTGAGCGCGTTAACCACGCGAGCTGCCAGCTTTTCGCGCAGAGCCAGGAGAAGCTGAGCAATCATCACGCCGCGCAGCTGATCCCTGGTTTTAACTTCCAGCGCTGGCTGGACAGCAATCCGCAGAACACGCACAGCGAGCATGTGGTGATTAACGGGCAGAATTTCCTGATGGAGATCACGCCGGTCTATCTGAAAGGGGAAGGGAATACCCGCGTGTTGACCGGGGCGGTGATCATGCTGCGCTCGACGCTACGCATGGGTCGTCAGCTGCAAAACCTCTCCAGTCAGGACGTTGGCGCATTCAGCCAGATTATTGCCGTCAGCCCGAAAATGCGCCATGTGGTTGATCAGGCGCGTAAGCTCGCGAGCCTGACCGCGCCGCTGCTGATTACCGGCGATACCGGCACCGGGAAAGACCTGCTGGCTCACGCCGTGCATCTGGCGAGCCCGCGTGCGGCTAAGCCTTATCTGGCACTTAACTGCGCCTCGATTCCGGAAGATGCCGTTGAAAGCGAGCTGTTTGGTCACGCGCCGGAGGGCAAGAAAGGGTTCTTCGAGCAGGCTAACGGCGGCTCCGTGCTGCTGGACGAGATCGGCGAAATGTCGCCGCGTATGCAGGCTAAGCTGCTGCGTTTCCTGAACGACGGCACGTTCCGCCGCGTCGGTGAGGATCACGAAGTGCATGTGGACGTGCGCGTCATTTGCGCCACCCAGAAGAATCTGGTGGAACTGGTGCAAAAGGGGATCTTCCGTGAGGATCTCTATTACCGCCTCAACGTCCTGACGCTGAACATTCCGCCGCTGCGCGATTGCCCGCAGGACATCATGCCGCTTACGGAGCTGTTCGTCGCCCGCTTTGCCGATGAGCAGGGGGTTCCTCGTCCGAAGCTGTCTGCCGATCTTGGCACGGTGCTTATGCGCTACGGCTGGCCGGGGAACATTCGTCAGCTCAAAAACGCCGTATATCGTGCGCTGACCCAGCTTGAAGGGTATGAGCTGCGCCCGCAGGATATCCTGTTGCCGGATTACGACGCCGGAACGGTATCGGTAGGGGAAGAGGCGATGGAAGGGTCGCTTGATGACATCACCAGCCGTTTCGAGCGTTCTGTGCTGACGCAGCTGTACCGCAGCTATCCCAGCACCCGCAAACTGGCAAAACGCCTGGGCGTCTCGCACACCGCGATCGCCAATAAGCTGCGTGAGTATGGTTTGAATCATAAGAAAGGTGACGAATAACAAAAAAGCCTCTGCAAAGAGGCTTTTTACTTTTCGCTTTAGATTTATTCCTTCGCCAGCGGCGTGTTAACGATGTCTGTTTTTGTCTCGCCCTGAATCGACGCAATCCTGCTTTCAACCTCTTTCACCTGCTGCGGGCTGTGGAGCAGGGTATAGGTCAGATCAAACCGCGCGCTGGCGCCAGGCTGCAGCTGCTTAACCCGCTTCTGTTGGCGTTCAATCGTCACGGGGTAGGCGTAGCTGGTGCCCGGTTCGATGCCCGTGACATAACCCTGCTTCAACGTATCGGTGTTTTTCCATAAGGTCAGCACGGGCAGCTGGCGCGTATCAAACTGGATGGATGCGCCTTTATCGCCGGCTTTATTGACCACCGCCGCGAGCGTTTTGTGGTTGTTGTCGGCGAGCGGCTGAATGTTAAAGACCATCTCATCAAAGCCTTTTGTCGGCCCGGCATAGGTTTGCCAGTCGTTAACGCCCGCTTTGGCGTAGTCATTGAATGGGCTCACGCTCACCGCTGGCGCAAGGAAACGTGCGCCTTCTTCGAGGATCGGCGTCCCGAAGTTGCTGTGATAGATGATTTGGTAATCGTGAGGGTAATCGGCATGGTTAGTCAGAACATCATGCAGGCTGAACTGGTTGGTTCCGGGAACGTAGCGCAGTTCGGTCATGGTCTGCAGATCCGCTTTTTTGAACGTGCTCTCTTTGATCAAACCCCGAACGCGGATCTCATGCGGGGCGGCATCCGCCACCTCAACTTCCACCTGTGATACCGGGGTATTCCCGGCCCTGCCGTGAAGGGTGTAAATTTGCCCGTCCGCCGTGACAGGGTGACCTGTCCACTCATAGCCACAGCGCACCATCATCTCGTTGAAACCATCCAGCCAGCCGAGACCGTTGCGGCTCTCAAGGTTGATATAAGCCGGATTCACGACCTCTTTGACGGGTGAGTTCCATCCCAGTCGGGTGCCAAACCCTTCAACGTGCAGAAGGTTCATACCGCGTGTCGGGCTCAGGGTAATCGTCAGGCCATCTTTACTGCTAATAACGATGACTTTACTGCCTTCCTGCTTGCCGCCGTGTAAGATTTTTTGCTCAATGCTGAACGTCTGATCTTTAACTTTCAGCTCATCACTGGAAATCTTCCAGTTTCCTTTCTCTACGCTGCTTTCAGCACTTGTCAGCACCCAGGTTTTAGCCGCGGCATGACCAGAAACCAGGACCGCCAGGAGCGTAAAAGCGAATTTGATCTTCATGTTTTATCCTTTTTGCTGAAACGATTATTTACTTTCGTAAGCAAATCTAATGTTTAGACAAAAAGGGAAATGTGATGGGCTTCACTGAGGTTAAAATTAGGTGATTTTAACAATTAGAATGCGTTAATGATCACGCGGAAGTTACATGTTGCTGCCTTTATTGCATGATTTTTGTGATCGATGAATATTATGGCTTAAGCGATTCAGCTTTTTTCTAATAAAAAACCCCGCCGTGGCGAGGTTGAGAATAAGTTGTATAGAATGCTAAGGACTTATTATGCTTTCAGCACGTCCAGCGCGGCAGTGTAGTCCGGCTCGGTGGTGATTTCGTTAACCAGTTCGCTGAAAACGACAGTGTCGTTTTCATCCAGAACCAGTACAGCACGTGCTGCCAGACCCTTCAGTGGGCCTTCCGCGATGCTGACGCCGTAGTTCTCGAGGAAATCAGCGCTGCGCAGGGTGGAAAGGGTGATAACGTTGCTCAGGCCTTCGGCACCGCAGAAACGGGACTGGGCAAACGGCAGGTCAGCGGAAATGCACAGCACCACGGTGTTGTCCATTTCAGTCGCCAGCTGGTTGAATTTACGCACGGATGCGGCACAAACGCCGGTATCAATGCTTGGGAAAATGTTCAGTACTTTGCGTTTGCCCGCAAACTGAGCCAGTGTGACGTCAGACAGATCTTTAGCCACCAGAGTAAAAGCCTGCGCTTTGCTGCCAGCCTGCGGAATGGAACCTGCTACAGCAACCGGGTTGCCCTGGAAATGAACGAGTTGTGACATAGATATCTTCCTGTTTACATATAGTTAACGTCGTGGCTAGTGTATGCCATCAGCAGATAACACGGCAAACCAAATTTTTCGCCTTTCCGGGCCGCAAGGAGTCAGTGATGAGAAGCGTTAAGGTCTATGAAGAAGCCTGGCCATTGCATACCCCGTTTGTGATCTCTCGCGGCAGCCGAAGTGAAGCCAGCGTGGTCGTGGTTGAAATCGAAGAAGAGGGGTTTAAAGGCGTCGGGGAATGTACGCCTTACCCGCGCTATGGGGAAAGTCTGGCATCCGTGATGGCGCAGATCATGACCCTGGTACCTGACCTGCAAAAAGGCCTCACGCGTGACGCGTTACAGCAGCGTTTATCCGCCGGGGCGGCGCGCAACGCCATCGACTGTGCGCTCTGGAGCCTTGAAGCCGCTAAGCAGCAAAAATCGCTGACGTCATTGCTGGGCGTGGTCGTGCCGGAGTCCGTCGTGACCGCGCAAACGGTCGTGATTGGGGAGCCCGAGCAGATGGCCGCCAGTGCGAAAGCGCTCTATGACGCCGGGGCCACGCTGTTAAAAGTGAAGCTCGACGATCGTCTGATCAGCGAGAGGATGGTCGCCATACGCTCGGCGGTGCCGTCAGCCACGCTCATTGTTGACGCCAACGAGTCGTGGCATCCCGAAGGGCTGGCCGCGCGATGCCAGCTGCTGGCCGATCTGGGCGTGGCGATGCTGGAGCAGCCTCTGCCGGCAAAAGAGGATGCGGCGCTGAAGAATTTTATCCATCCGTTGCCCGTCTGTGCGGATGAAAGCTGTCATACCCGTGAGAATTTGAGCGCGCTTAAGGGCAGCTATGACATGGTCAATATCAAACTCGACAAGACTGGCGGACTGACTGAAGCCCTGGCCCTGGCGGCGGACGCCCGGGCGCAGGGGTTCGCCCTGATGCTGGGATGCATGCTTTGCACCTCGCGGGCGATCGGTGCGGCGCTGCCGCTGGTCAATCAGGTCCGTTTCGCCGATCTGGATGGCCCGACGTGGCTGGCCGTTGACGTTTCACCGGCGCTTAATTTTACCAGCGGCGTACTTCACCTCTGAGGCTGCCAGCGCAACAGATCCATCATTGCCTTTAAGTATTTTTCGCTGGCTTCGTCGGAGGAGATCGCCGGGAACTCAGCGGTGATGCAGGGCAGGCTCAAGTCGGCGCACCAGCTGCCGAATGAACCGGGTGTCTCATAGCCCACGCTGGTGACGAGCGGGAGGGCGAACGCCTGGGCCAGCCACGCGCCCAGGTCAGAGTGGCGCGGATCTTCAATACAGGCCAGCGGATCGTGAAAGGAGACAACCCAGGCGGGGTGGATCTTATGGATAAGCTGGCACAGCGCCTGCGTTTCCGGCTCCGAGCCGGGGTTATCGCCCGTGAGCAGCACCACGTCCCGCTCCTCGGCGGAGCTGTTCCAGCGATATACCGTTTCCCCTGCGCGCCAGTTTGCCGCAGGGAAATTACGGTTCAGGTCGATTCCTCGCGCATTCGCCCGTAATCCAAGCTGACAGCCGTCCGGATTCACGGCAAGAATCACGTGGTGACGTCGCAATGCCGGGGTCAGCGTCCGCAGCGCGCACGAGAGCGTGACGACAGACGAGTTCTCATCTCCGTGCGTGCCGGCAATAACCAAACCGCTGTCGCGATCGGCATCGGGGGCCGGGAACCAGATCAGCGATGCGCCTAAAAATGAGCGGCCATATTGTTCAGCGCCCGGAGGGAAGGCGCCGCGTTCCGCGCGGGGTCGGGTGGTTGCCATACGATATCCTGATAACGAAGTCTCTACAGGCAGTGTTGTGCAAAAGCCGCTGTTAATCAAATAGTTTCCTTAACGGCTGAGAATTGCCTTAAATCACTATTCAGGCGTAAGTTGTTTGCATTTCTTACTGTCGAAACAAATAATTACGCATCTGCTTTTTACCTGAATTTTTTAAAGGGGATCTTATGAAGCATCCTGTTTCGCGTCTTTTTGCCGCACTGTGCCTGTGCGGACTCTCTTCACTCTCATACGCTGCTGATGTGCCACAGGGCACGGTGCTGGCGCAAAAACAGGAGCTGGTCAGACACATTAAAGACGAACCGGCTTCGCTCGATCCCGCAAAAGCGGTGGGGTTGCCAGAGATTCAGGTGATTCGCGATCTTTTCGAAGGGCTGGTAAATCAGAATGAGAAAGGGGAACTGACTCCGGGCGTGGCGACGCGCTGGCAGAGCAACGATAACCGAATCTGGACGTTCACCCTGCGCGATAACGCAAAATGGTCTGACGGTACGCCGGTTACCGCGCAGGATTTTGTCTACAGCTGGCAGCGTCTGGTTGATCCGAAAACGACCTCTCCGTTTGCCTGGTTTGCGGCGCTGGCAGGCATCAGCAACGCGCAGGCCATTATTGATGGTAAAGCGGCGCCAGATACCCTGGGCGTGACGGCGGTGGATGCCAGAACGTTGCGCGTCCAGCTGGATAAACCGCTACCGTGGTTTAGCAACCTGACGGCAAACTTCGCCTTCTATCCGGTGCAAAAAGCCAATGTTGAAAGCGGGAAAGAGTGGACGCGTCCGGGAGCGCTGGTCGGTAACGGGGCCTACGTTCTGAACACGCGCGTGGTGAATGAAAAACTGGTTGTCGTGCCGAACACCCACTACTGGGACAATGCGAAAACTGTCCTGCAAAAAGTGACCTTTATTCCGATTAATCAGGAATCGTCCGCCACGAAACGCTATCTGGCAGGGGATATCGATATTACCGAATCGTTCCCGAAAAACATGTATCAGAAGCTCCTGAAGGATATTCCTGGCCAGGTGTATACGCCGCCTCAGCTCGGGACCTATTACTACGCGTTTAACACGCAAAAGGGGCCGACGGCCGATGCCCGGGTTCGTCTTGCGCTGAGCATGACTATCGATCGCCGCATTATGGTGGAAAAGGTACTGGGTACCGGCGAAAAACCGGCCTGGCATTTCACCCCTGACGTGACGGCGGGCTTCACGCCTGAACCTTCGCCGTTTGAGCAGATGTCCCAGCAGGAGCTGAACGCTCAGGCCAAAACCTTGCTCCAGGCCGCAGGCTACGGCCCTCAGCGTCCGCTGAAGCTGAACCTGCTGTACAACACGTCGGAAAACCACCAGAAAATCGCCATTGCAGTGGCGTCCATGTGGAAGAAAAACCTCGGTGTGGATGTCAAGCTGCAAAATCAGGAGTGGAAAACCTACATCGACAGCCGCAACACCGGCAATTTTGATGTGATCCGCGCGTCATGGGTGGGGGATTACAACGAGCCCTCGACCTTCCTGTCCCTGCTGACCTCCACTCACAGCGGCAATATCTCGCGCTTCAACGATCCGGCTTACGATAAAATTATCCACCAGGCGACGCTCGAAACCACGGCGAAAGCGCGTAATACGGACTACAACATGGCGGAGAAAATCCTCATGGAGAAAGCGCCGATCGCGCCTATTTACCAGTACACCAACGGTCGTCTGATTAAGCCGTGGGTGAAAGGGTATCCGATTAACAACCCGGAAGACGTGGCGTATAGCCGGACGATGTATATTGAGAAGCACTGATGGTTAATGCGAACTGGCGCACGTGAGCGCCAGTTTTGCCATGGATGATACCGCGCTGTGCTTTCCGGCAGCGATGAGACCGGGACGTATTATTCTAACAACGCATTAAACTTCGCCAGCCACTGCGGATGGGCGGGCCACGCGGGAGCCGTCACCAGGTTGCCGTCGACATGTGCCTGATCGATGCCGATCGTGGCGTAGTGTCCCCCCGCGAGACGGACCTCAGGAGCACAGGCCGGGTAGGCGCTACAGGTACGGCCTTTCAGGATGCCTGCGGCGGCGAGCAGTTGAGGGCCGTGGCACACCGCTGCAATCGGTTTGCGCGCGGCGTCAAACGCCTGCACCAGCTTTAACACGTCCTCATTTAACCGCAGATACTCGGGCGCTCTCCCGCCGGGGATGAGCAGCGCGTCGTAGTCCTGCTCCTTTACGGCGGAAAAATCGGCGTTGAGGGTAAAGCGGTGACCGGGTTTTTCGCTATAGGTCTGGGCGCCGTCGAAATCATGGATTGCCGTTATGATGTAGTCGCCCTTCGGTTTGTCGGGGCAGGCGGCATCCACCTGATGACCAACCATCTGTAACGCCTGAAAAGGCACCATGGTTTCGTAATCTTCGGCGTAATCGCCAACCAGCATCAGGATCTTCTTGCTCATCATTCCTCTCCCTTGTCATTAAAGATGATTAAGATATAGCCTGGCGTGGCTGAAATGCCGGAAATAAAAAAGCCCGTCAGAGCACGGGCAACATAAGCAAGTGAATAAGTGATTCGTTATCAACGTAGTTGGAGGATAACGACGCGTATCTTACGCGGCCGTCAGGCTGGCAGATACCTGACAAATTCGGTAGGTGAAACACGATATTAAACGTGCGTTAAGGGGCGTCGAAGGTCGGGTAAAGACTATTTTCGAGAAACTCGACGAGATACCAGATTTCCCCGCTAAAAATAAACCAGAAGCCAAATATAATAAGGAGCAAAATAATTAAGGTGAGTATTATTTCTGTTTTGCCCATTGCAGATTTTACCCACCTGACGTTAATTTATTCGAGGCAGGCATTGTAGCGGGGCTTTCCCGTATACTCCAGTTTCATGCTGCAAGGACTTTATTGCGCCCATCATTTTTAGCGCGATACAGCGCATCGTCTACACGCTTAAACAGCTCATCAATCGTCTCCCCCGGGTTATGTCGCGCCACGCCAATGCTGACGGTAAACCGTGGTAAGCCCGGAATCGTAATGCGGGCAACGGCTGCACGGATCGACTCGGCAATCTGCAACGCGGTGTCGAGAGAGGTATGCGGCAGCAGGATGACGAACTCTTCGCCCCCCCAGCGGAACACCATGTCGTTCTCCCGACTACAGGCTTCCAGCGTTCGGGAGAGGGCAATAAGCACCTCATCGCCCTTCAAATGACCAAACAGGTCGTTGATGTTTTTGAAGTGATCGGTGTCCACCAGCAGCAGGCTAAACTGCTGTTGGGCAGGTCGATTATTGAGATTGTTGGGGTCGGTAATCGCGTAGAACTGGCGTCGGTTGAGTAACCCGGTCATGGAGTCACGTAACGCGGCATGTTCCAGCTCTTGCTCCAGTCTTTTTTGCTCGGTGATATCGTGGATGATGCACAGCATCAGCTTGTCACCGTAGATCTCAATGGGTCCGGCATACGTCTGAACATGGCGGGTGGAACCATCGGCAAGGCGGTGAACAAAGTTGAGCGGCTTATGGCCGCCGGGCAGCGCGGCAATCGCGGTCATAATGGGCATCACGTCTCGCCCCAGGGTATTGATTTCCCAGGTATGCTTGCTGCACATACCATCATGCGAGTAACCGTAAAAATTGAGCGCAGCCAGGTTGGCATCAACAATCTGACCATCGCGGGCAGGATCGATTAACAGCATCGGCGCGCTGTTGGTCTGAAAAAAACGGGCGTAAAACCCCTGTTTTTTTCGCCGGTAGGTTGCGGAGCGGCTGGCCTTCAGTCCTGAGAGGATATGTTGGGCGATCCCCTCGAAGACAATCACATCTCCCCAGGGGGCGTAACGGGCAAGCGAGAGACGACAGCTTAACGGCGTATCCAGCCCATCCCGGCTTCTTATTGTCCAGATTTCGACGATCTCCTGCTCGGTTTTCAGTTCAGGTACATACATCGACAGGAGAGCTTGTGCATTCGCGGAATAGATGCCTTTACGCAGCTGATCGAGCGTCTTATCTCCCATAAGCTGCGTTGCGACCACGTTCGCAAAAACGATCTCTTCCGAAACGGGTGAAATAAGCCACACGGGTGTTTTAATAACGTTCAGCGCTTCAAAACCGTTTTGCGACATAGGCATTTCCTGTTCATCGGCTTAATACGCCTGACAATCATGACAGACGTGACTCGTGTGTTCTGCTTTGAAACATACTCTACTAAACCCCGTCAGGCATGGTTTTTTTGTGAAATAAATGCGGCGTCCGTTTGAATTTAATTAAGGGGGATAATTTGCCTTTCTGAGTTTATCTGCAGAAGCAGCCACGGCACCTGTTCGGCAGGTAAGGGGCGGGAGAAGAGGTAACCCTGCAGGTAGTCGCAGCCGAAACGGGTGAGAACCGCCTGCTGTTCTTCCGTTTCAATCCCTTCTGCCACCACGTTCATCTCCATGGTGCGGGCGATACTCATGATGGTTTCAACCAGCTTGTAGGTTTTTTCATTTTCCAGCATCGACGTTACAAAGCTTTTGTCGATCTTGAGCTCTTTTGCCGGCAGCACGCTCAGCATCAGCAGGTTGGAGTAGCCCGTACCAAAATCATCAATCGAGACGGTGATCCCCGCATGATTAAAAGCGTTGAGCAACTCAATGCTGCGGTCGAGATTTTTCAGCGCGGTGCTCTCCGTGACCTCAAGGATCAGCCTGGACGGGGACAAGTTATATTTTTCCAGCATCGACGATACGATGTGGAAAATGTCCGGCTGCTCGAACTGGACGGGGGATAAGTTGAGCGATAACGTCCACTGGCTGAACCCTTGTTCAGTCCAGAAATGCAGCTGTCGACATGCCGCTTCAATGGCCCAGTTGCCCACCGGAATAATTAAGCCGGTTTGCTCCAGCGAGGGGATAAACAGACCAGGCAGCACAACGCCTTGCTCAGGGTGCCGCCAGCGCAATAGGGCTTCAAAACCATGGATAGTCTTCTCTTGCGCATACCAGGTTGGCTGGTACCACAGTTCAAACTGATCGCGCTCAAGCGCCTGAGAGAGCTCCTGAAGAAAACCGGGTTTTGCCGGGATTGCTGTCGACATCTCGGTTCTGTAACGCGCCCAGCCGTTGCGGCCGTCGTCTTTGACGTGATGCAGGGCTGCATCTGCTTTGAGTTTCAGTTCATGCAGCGTTTCGCCATCCTGAGGATAGAGGCTGACGCCCGCACTCATTGTCGTGTTAAGCGTATGACCACAGATCGAAAGAGGACGTCGCACATCCTCGAGCAGCGACGCGAGCAGGGCGTTGAGTTTGTCGTCGTCACATTCCGGCACCAGCAGGATAAAAGCGTCTCCTCCCAGCCTTGCCAGGGTCATCTCACGCGAGAGCCGGGAAGTGATGCGCTGTGCAACGGTGATCAATAACTCATCGCCAACGCTGTGACCCCGGGTATCGTTGACGCGTTTGAAGTGATCGACGTTCAGGAAAATAACGGCAAATTGCCTGTTGCTCAGCAACGCGCTGCGCAGGCAGTCCTGCATGCGGAGATCCATCTGATGGCGATTCGCGAGTCCGGTGAGCGCATCAAAGCGCGCCTGGAGCTCAAGCTGCCGATTGAGTTGTCGAAGATTATCCGTCAGCCGGCCGGTGCGACGGTGAGAATCGATAAGGGAAATAATTAACATCACGCCAAGCAGGCAGAGCGTGGTGACAGAAACCCAGATGGATAACCCCAGCTCGCCGATCCCGCCGGGGAGGGTATGCGACATTTCCGGGTAATGCGCGGCGCTCATGCCGGTATAGTGCATCGCACAAATGGCGGCGCCCATGACCAGGGCGGCGAGAAGGCGCTCGATAAAAACCCCTTTGTCTCGCAGGCGGAAAGCCAGCCACAGCGCCGTACCTGACGCCACCACGGCAATGACCACGGACAACCCCACAATGCGGCGATCCCAGATAATGCTGCCATCCAGCATCAGGGCAGCCATACCGATATAGTGCATAGATACCACGCCTGCGCTCAGGATAGCCGTGGCAACGATCGGTCGAAACGAAGAACGTTTTTTTCCCGCGACGGCAATATCAAGGGCCGTGGTCGACGCAATAATCGCGACGCCCAGAGACGCAAGGGTTAACCAGAGGTCATAGCGCATCATCATCGGCATCTGCATCGACAGCATGCCGATAAAGTGCATCGACCAGATGCCGATCCCCAGCGTCATACCCCCGGCAATGCGCCAGAACAAGGCAGCCTTTCGGCTGGAAAGGGGGATCTTTCCGGCACTGTCCAGCGCCACAAAGGAGGCGATAAATGCCACCAGATAAGAGATAGCGATTAACACAGGGTCCCACGATATATTGAGCATTATGCAATCCCACGCCTGAGAGGGTTACCGATTTCGCCTGCCGGGCACATCTTAATCTGGCAACGAACATGCGCATTCAAACAATATTAGTTATTTATCGTGAAGCATGACCAGGGCTTTGTTGAATAAATCGAACTTTTGCTGAGTTGAAGGATCAGATCACGCATCCTCCCGACAACACAGACCATTCCGTGGCAAAGCAAAAGTTCAGAATCACCAACTGGTCCACCTACAACAAAG
>OKVZ01000123.1_pt1 | contig 47592 bp, 48 predicted proteins | sample 1606851 | NCBI WGS metagenome assembly OKVZ01 (sample SAMN03281010, study PRJEB24777) | human gut metagenome | isolation source: fecal sample PR157 from 1 month old male Malay infant, caesarean delivered... | reverse complement strand
CTATGGCCATGGTGCGTGCGTTGAACAGGATGACAAAGGCTGGGATGCCAGAAAGCGTGCGTATTGCCTGAAAATCCAGCCAGCTACAGGGTCGTTCGCACGAAATCTTATTTATTCAACAAAGCCTGGTTGATTAATGTTTGCAACCGCCTGGTGTCTGCTAGCCTGCTTTATAGCGCTATCATCACCTTTCCACCATTTCTTCTTTTTGCCATCAGCCCTGAAAAACTGATCATACCGCGCCTTCGCCTCCCAGAACTGACAGAGCTTATCCTTCCAGCCATCAAAGGATACACCACAATATTTAAATTCCTGTATCTGTTTAGTTTCTGGATTATAAAATGTGCCACAAATACGTGTTTGATAGCTGATTGTTACCATACTCCAGCGCGAGCAACGCCTCACCATTGGCATTACCTTCCCTTCCGGAGGACAGTTTTCACAGGTCTTATCATCCGTTTTCGCCTGTCCCCCCGCTTTCGCGTCTTCACCTTCGTAACTGACCGTTTCGGAGTAATCCATATCATCTTCCCAGAAATCTCCGTGTGTCTCCGCGCTGACGGCCATCGGTTCATTCAGTATGGGATCGTACTGTTTTCCCTGATATTCAAATCCTCCCTGCTTCGTGGACTGCGCACTTCCTGAACCAGGATAAGACATATCCTCATCTTCCCAGCCTCCATCGCGGCTTCCTGCTCCGGGAAAGGTTGCTGTTCCGGTTGAGCCACCGGCCACACCAACGCTTCCGGTAGCCGCGCCCCCCATTCCAGCCCCTGGTAGGATCATAATCATCAGAGTCCCCTCCTTTCTCTGTTTATCATCACATGCATATAATCCTCAACGCGCTGGTCGGCTGAGTATCCATTCGGCGTTCTCAGCCATTTATCCACTTCAGGCTTCAGATAAAAACCAGGCCAGAACGCTTCCAGGAACAAAAAGTCCCGCCTCACATTCTTTTCTTTCAGCGGAAGGGTATTGGCATAATCCAGTGCTTTTCTCAGGCGAACATGGAACGTGTCATCCGGTTCGTTAATCCCCGGATATTTCCTCTTCAGTCTTTGCGCGGTATCGCGAACAAAATCATCATCTTCCATTTTGTCCACACTGGCACACTGCTCTTCAGACAGCTTCAGCATATGAATTCCCTTTGCTTAAATGACCAGACTTTCCCATCCACTCTTGTCAGCCATTCACGCATCAAACCTGTCAACTCCTGGTGTTGCAGGTCGTTCAGCATCGTTGCCAGACGCTTCTGAACGCGCGGGTCCTGGAAACGCAGCAACGCAGTCCGACCATCCGGTAGTCCGATATTCATATTTTTCCTGAAATGAGCAGCCAGTTCAGTAAGCGAGGAAGAAGATATCATCCAGGAAACTGACGGCAGCGCGGCTTCGAGTTCGCAAAGCTTTTCTCTGAAATCCATTATGCTGTTCATCTCCATGATCCACGGCCCCGCAAATGCAATGCGGGAATCCGGCCAGGTATCGAACAGGGACATGGCGGCAGGTTGTTGAACTGACAGCCCCTCACCGAAATGCCGCTCATATTGCAGCCCATCCACCAGAGCAAACACTGATACGTCTGATGAATGAATCAGATGTTGCGCAGCAATACTGAAGCTGGAGCTGTTCATGACTCACCTCTTATAACAAAGGTGTCGCCATTCATCGCCGCTTTCATCAGACAACTGAGGCAAATACCGCCCCCTGTGCTCGCCTTAACCGGTATTGAAGCCGCCCCTGCCGCCATCGTCCTTTTCACTTTGCGTAAATACACCGCCGTCGTGCCGTACTCAATTCTCCCCGCCTCCAGTCGCAGGTAACTCCCGCCCCCGATGAGCGTGATACGTTTTTTTCCGGCAAAGGAGATGTCACTCGCAGACGACAGGGTTAGCTTCTTCTCCGCGAACAGCCGCAGGCTGGCGTTCTGCGCCTGGACATCCACCGGCCCTTCCGATGCCTTCAGGCTCAACTGCCCGGTGCGCGCAAACAGCCCGAGCTTTTCGCCTGCCAGCGCGGTCATGTTCCCCATCACGCCGGTGCTGATATCCCCGCCCGCATTAATGGCAACGTTCTTCGTGGCCGCCATCTGCAGGTGCTCCCCGCTGGTCAGGGCCATCCCTTCCGGAGCAGACATCAGCAGCGCCTCATTAAGCGGTTTCAGCCGCTGCTCAAACATCGCTATCTGGCTGTCAACGTCCGCCTTCAGCGCCTGTGCCTGCTCCGCCGCGATTTCCAGCTGCTGCAGTTGCTGGTTGAGCCGGTCGATTTCCTTCAGCGCTGCATCCATGTCCAGGGCATCACCCTGCGCCTTCGCCTGCGCATCTGCACTGACAAACAGCCCCTTCCCGGCTCTCAGGGTTCCCCACTCGTCGGTGCGCAGTTCGCTACCAGTGCCGCGAGGTTGCCCCTGTGCGTCCACCAGGTGCCCGCTGTTGAGCTGCGTTTTGCCATACTCCGTGGCGAGCTTGATATGCTCCTCGCCGCGTTTGTCTTCCATCCGCAGCTTGTTGTTCGCCGGGGTGCGCAGCACGTTGCGGGTGTGGTTGTCCCGGTTCACCAGGTCAGGATGTTCGGAGTCGTGCAGGGCATACGCAATGTACGGCAGGTCAATATCACCGTTGCTGTACGCTATCGCCACTTCGGTCCCGTCGGTGAGCGGCGTGTGCCAGCCCAGCGTGTCACCGGCATACGGTTTCGCCATCCGCAGCCACAGGTAGCTGTAACCGGCTTCCGTCCCCTCCCGGTCGAAGTCGAGCTTCACCCGGTAGCGTCCCTGTTCGTCAAGGTGAGCGTAAATATCATTTTTCTCCCGGCTCTCGACCCGGGCCGGAAGCGTGCCGTGGATTTCCGGACGCGGGATGTCCGCAGGGCGGAAACAGTACCGTTCGGTGTAAGGCATGCCCCATAGCGACACGTGCAGACGGGAATCACGGGCTCCCCGGAAGGTCACAAGCGTGAGGACAACCCCCTCCTTCAGGGCCGTAATGACATCGCCCTGTGGCTCCAGCACCTTCCCGGGCGTGAGGTGGGCAGCATTGCTGAACAGGTGGATGCGGGCTGATTTGTTCAGTTCCCGCTCATGGTGGATGCGGGCATAAAAGGCGCCGGATTCGGTTTCCGGCTCAGGGCCGGTGTCGTCACCTGCGTCACGGTAAGGCGCTGCGTAGCGGTAATGCTCCCCGGTGGTGACCGCATCGTTACGCACGCTGACCGTCGCATCCATCGGTGTGGTGGCGGTCCGGTAGTTGTAATCCCGTGTGGCGACGGTGCCGGTGACAACCCTGTGCCAGGTCCGCACGTCCCAGACCGATTCTGCCGCGCCGTCGAACAGGCCCGATGGCTCGCTGTACGGCAGGAGCACATCAAACCGGTAGTGAAGCTGGCTGTCGGCAAAAATGTACGTATCCAGACCGCGCACGTCATCCATCTCCGTTCGCCAGTAAATGCCCACCTCGGACAGAATGCGCCGGATAAACTCCAGGTCCGTTTCCCGCCACTGGGTGATAATTTCACGCGGCGGGTAGGTGCGCTCCAGGCGGAAGTCAAAATCAGGTCCCTCCAGCCCGTGTCTGCGCAGCACCTGCTCAACCACCTCCGGAACGGACTGGTTCTGATATACCGCGCACTGCCGGGTGTATCCCAGCAGCGCCAGGCGCGAACTGAGCGTAAGCCGGTAGTGAGACTGGTCCCTGGATGTGGACAGCCATTCCAGGCGGGTCACCCTGCCGTAGACATTTTTGCCGCTTCGTATCCGGAAGGTGGCATATTTCATCAGCACCTGTTCCGGGGGGATGTTCGCCTGCAGGCAGGTGAACTCAATATCCCACCGGAACGGCTCACTCAGAGCTTCCCTGCCGCGAAAGCGCAAAACATCCGGCTTCACTGAACTGTCAAAAATATCCAGAAAGTAACGGGTCTGTCCGTCAAAAAGCGCCAGCCAGTTATCCATAACAAATCCTGACTAAATGAAGGGATAAAGTGAAATGGTTACATAACTAAAATTTATTGTAAATAACTGATATTATGGAGGGAAGAACGCTATCGTGCACAAATAGAGAAGAGAAATAAATAGACCCGCTTAACATACAAATTATTTATATAATTGCTCACACTTTGCGTGTCGTGTACGGTTTCACCGCTCAGGTCGTCGACACGGAAACGACCTGAGCGGTGAAAAGAAGCCTTGCACCAACATCAGGGACATTGCTGATAAGAGACAGGCTTGTACAGCGTTGTTATCTTACTTCGCCGCGTTATTCATCACCGCATTGAATTTATCGACAGGACAGAAGCCGTTCGCATCCACCGGGCAGCCCTTCAGCTCCAGCGTCACGCGCTGCGCCGGAGACTGCAGCGACAGCACCCTGGCGTTGCGCAGCTGCTCTGAGCTCTGATAGACATACTCAATTTTCATCAGCTCCTGGTTGGCATTTTTGTCATGCCAGCGCTGGAAGACAATCTTGCCGCCAATCGGGGTGCGCTCCTGCTGGTCGTGCAGCTGGTACGGTTTGAAATCGAGGGCGGTGAGCAGGGAAGCAATGTTCGAATCATGCCCCACCAGCAGGGTGATCTTTGGCGCTTTCGCCTGCTCGGTGACCAGCGTTTTATCGATATACTTCACCAGCGGTTTCGCCACGTTTTGCGCCACCTCGGTAGAGGTAAACAGCGAGTCCTGATAGCCGTTTTTCAGCTTCGACAGCACGCGCCACTGCTGGTCGGTTTTGATTTCGCCCCAGGCGACCTGGTCGGCCGGGAAGCCTTCGTAATACTGCAGCGTGAACGCGTCCACCAGCGAGTTGCCCACCTTCAGCGGCCCGGATACGCCAGGCTCTTTTTCATAGTCGGCGCTGAAGGTATCTTTCGCGTCCGCCAGCGAGCAGACCTTTTTCTCTTTGCAGGACGGCGAGTCGGCGTAGTTGGTCATCTGCTCCAGCAGCTTGTAGCTTTCACCAAGCTGCATTTTCTGCCGCTCGGACTCCATCGCCTTGAGCGCTTTTTCGCGGAATTCCGGCGAGTTATCGGTAATCACCGGATTGAATGTCGGGTCCATGGTGCCCATTTTTTCCTGATGGTGCACGGGCACATCGCAGCCCGGGAACGCGCCGGTAATGAAGAACTGCGCGGTGGCGACGGTGCGCTGCAGGCTGTTGGCGTAAGCATAAACGCTATCCGCCGGTGGACATTCTCCCGTCTTCACCATCCCCTGCTGCGCCAGCCACTCGCGCATGTAGTGCCCCATATACACCTCCAGCACGCCACCTTTGGTGGTGAGCTGGCCGCCCGGCACTTCCCACTCCGGCCACTGCTTCGGCGTGGACTGCTCCAGCACGCTGCCGTTATTGGCCAGCGGCGCGCGCAGGTTGTGACGGCTCATGATTAAAACTTGCTCCAGCTGATACCCTTCCGGCGTCTCTTGCGCCTGTACGCCAAACGTTGCTGAAATGGAACCGGCGACTGCCAGCGCGAGTAGTGCTTTTCTCATCCCTAATTCCTCAATCGTTTTAAAATGTCGCGTTCAGTGTGACAGGTTCGTCACAATTTTCCGGGAAGCATTTCTCAAACTGATGATTAACGTGCTTACGGAGTGTGCCAATTAGTTTTATAATAAAACCACACCCCACCGGAGAATTCGCTGTGAAACGTACCCGCCTTGAAGAGAGCACCTGCCCCGTCGCCCGTTCGCTGGATATCATCGGCGACTGGTGGTCGCTGCTGATCGTTCGAGACGCGCTTCGCGGTATTAAACGCTTCGGCGAGTTTCAGAAAAGCCTCGGTATCGCGAAAAACATGCTGACCACGCGGCTCAAGCTGCTGGTGGACGAAGGCATCCTCCGGCTTCAGCCCGCCTCCGACGGCAGCGCCTGGCAGGAATATGTCCTGACCGACAAGGGACGCGCCCTGCAAACCGTGCTGGTTGCCTTGTCCCAGTGGGGCAATGAATTTTTGTTCGCGGAAAACGAATGCGGCACCGTTCTCGTCGATAGCGAACAGCGCAAACCGCTGCGAAAACTGATGCTTATCGCCGATGACGGGCGCGAACTGACGCCTGAAGAGATCGTGGCCAAACTCCCCTCCTGAGCCCACCCGCCAGGCAAAAGCAAAAAAATCTCGCCAATGTGGTTGCATTATAAAACCAAATGGCAGAGATTTAATTCAGTTTCATATTGAAACCAAATAACCCACTTTGCCTGAGGTAATGCATTATGACTACGCAAATCACCACCGCCCTGATCACGGGTGCCTCTTCCGGGATCGGTGCCGTCTATGCCGATCGCCTTGCCGCGCGCGGTGCCAACCTGGTCCTGGTCGCCCGCCGCGAGGATCGCCTGAAAACCCTCGCCGCCGACCTGCGCGCGCGCTACGGCGTGGCCGTCGATATTCTGGTGGCCGATCTCACCGATGAAGCCGGGATCCGCGCGGTGGAAGAGGAACTGCGCAGCAATACCGCCATTGATACGCTGGTTAACAACGCGGGCACCGCGCAGATGGCGCCGTTCCTCGCGGGCGAGGTGGCGCAGCATCAGGCCATCAATACCCTCAACACCACGGCGCTGATGCGGCTGACCTACGCCATTATCCCGCGACTGGCGCGGAACAATCGCGGCACGCTGATCAATATCGCCTCGGTGTTATCGCTCCATGTCCGTGCGGGCAGCGCGCTCTACAGCGCCACCAAGGCCTGGGTACTGAGCTTTACCCGCGGACTGCAGGAAGAATTTGCCGACAGCAGCGTGCGCATTCAGGCCGTGCTGCCCGCCGCGACCGCGACGGAGATCTGGAGCCATTCTGGCGTCACGGTGGACGATCTGCCGGAAGGATCGGTGATGACCACCGACGATATGGTGGATGCGTCGCTGGCGGGTCTGGATCAGGGCGAACCGATCACCATCCCGCCGATGCATGACGTCAGCCTGTGGGACCGCTACGAAGCGGCACGCCTCGAGCTGTTTAACAGCGCGCGCACCGGCATCCCGGCTCCGCGCTACGTAAAGCAGTAACCTAACGCTCCAGCTGGTCGCCGTACTCGCTCATCCAGGCGGCCAGCGGAGAGAGTGCATCCTGCAGGGTTAACCCCAGCCCGGTAATCTGATACTCCACGCGCGGCGGGATCTCCGGGTAGACCGTCCGCGTCACCAGCCCGCGCTGTTCAAACAGGCGCAGCTGCTTCGTCAGCTCTTTCTGGGTAATGGGGGCAGCCGCCCGCAGCAGATCGCCGAAGCGGACAGGCGTGTTAATCACAATAAGACGATAAAGGATCGGGATTGCCCATTTGCCGGAAATCAGATTTACAAACTGCGTCATCGGGCAGGTATAGGCCTCAGATTTTTTTTCACAGCACTCACCCAGCATTTCTGCCATAGTACACCTCTTGCCTCTTTAGTATCCATTTGGTACCTGGTTTCCTTTCGATACTAACGTTTCTATAGTGCTTTCTCCAGTGACATTTCAGGAGAAGAACATGGGTCGTTTAACCGATAAGTATACGTTGATTACCGGCGGCACCAGCGGCATCGGTCTTGCCACCGCGCAGGCGTTTATCGCCGAAGGCGCCCGCGTCGCCGTGACCGGACGCAACCCGGACACCCTCGCCGAAGCTGAGCGCATTCTGGGCGATAAGGCCTGGGTGATCCCGACCGATGCGGGCGATATCACCTCGCAAAAAGCGCTGGCGGAAACCCTCGCCGCCCGCTGGCCGCGCCTGGACGCGGTGTTCCTCAACGCCGGCGACGTGACGCACGCGCCGCTGGAAGCCTGGCAGGAAGAGGCCTGGGATCGTCTGATGAACATCAACCTGAAGGGGCCGTTCTTTTTAATCCAGGCGCTGCTGCCGCTGCTGAACAACCCGTCCTCGATAATCCTCTGCGGCTCCGTGAGCGCGCGCATCGGCCTGCCCACCAGCAGCGTGTATGCCGCGAGCAAGGCCGCCCTGCTGTCGCTGGCGCGCACGCTGTCGGCAGAGCTGCTGCCGCGCGGGATCCGCGTCAACGGCCTGAGCCCCGGTCCGGTGAAGACCCCGGCGTTTACGAAAACGGGCTTAAGCGACGAGGCGCTTAACGCGATGATGGCGGAAATCATCAAGCTGGTGCCGCTCGGCAGAATGGGCTCGACGACGGAGCTGGCAAAAGCCGCGCTCTATCTGGCCTCCGACGAGTCGAGCTACACGGTGGGAACGGAGCTGCTGGTGGACGGCGGCATGGGAAGTCTGTAATTCAAAAGGCGCTGATGCCGGTGACCGCGCCGACATACAGCGCCGCCCACGCGCAGGCGGAAAGCAGGCTGACGGCGTAGACTTTGACGGCGTTAAGCCTGAGCATCCCCGCCGCCAGCGGCACGACATAGCGCAACACCGCCAGAAAGCGCGACGTAAACAGGGCGATGACGCCGTTTTTTTGCAGCTGATGCTGAACCCGTAAAAACGTAGCGGCATGCTTCGCCGTAAAGCGCGCGACCAGCCGGGTGTGCCCCATCAGCTGGCCGATATGGTAATTCAGCATCGAACCTGCCGTCGCCCCCATCACCACGGCCAGCCACGCCAGCGCCGGGTGCATGCTCCCCTGGCTGACGGTAATGCCCGCCAGCAGCATCACCGACGCGGGCGGCAGCACGGAGGAGATCAGCACCGTCGATTTACTCAGCGCCATCACAAATAACAGCGCGAAAAGATGTGCCGGATACAGCGCAAAATGATTCAGCAGATTATCAAGCCACGCCATTTTCTCTCCTCCGTTAATTATTTAATCCTCCATTTAAAGTGAATAAACCTAAATAAAGCCTCAACATTTTATTAATAATATTTATCTAAACCGTTCTTAAACATTATTTAATTTTCTGAGCGCTAAATTTAAACAGGCGTATTATCCCTCTCGTTTTACAACGATCTCGTTATGGCGAGGCTCCTGTACAAATACACGTTATCGCTCTGGTAGGTTCGAGAGAACCGGCACAGGGTAAAACAGGCACTGTCGAATCAAGGCTTTGTCAGTATAACTTCCCTTGCGGGATACGGTGTACAGTGCTGAACCCAGGACGTGGGGATCTCCTCTTCGACATGCCCTGTCTTGCTCGCCCCTGAGAGATGTTATTATTCAAAGGGAATTCACTATGTCTTACGCTATTCACAACCAAAACCTGGCATTCAATGACAGCGCGGTCGCGCAATATATGAATACCGATTTTATCGTCCTCGATATTGCATTATGCGTGGCGCTGGCGCGCGAGCAATTCTTCAAAAAATTAAAAGACGATGATATTCCGTCGCATATTTTTATTGAAGACAATGGCCGCCTTGCGGGGATGGTTGCCGTGCGCAAGCTGCTACAGACCACAGATACCGTACAGCCAATTAAAAGCCTGATGATTTCGCAGTTTTTGCAGGTCAAACCGGAGGATGAACGTGCCGATGTTGCAGGACTGCTGGCGCACGGCGACGCAGATGTCGTGCCCGTGGTGACCCACGGCAAACTCGTCGGCTGCCTGACCGAGCGGGAAATTGCCCATCTGCTGGAAGATGACGTCACCGAAGATGCCCAGCTTCAGGGGGCGACGCTGCCGCTGGAGAAGCCCTATCTGGAAACCAGCGCCTTCAGCCTGTGGAAGAAACGCTCCGTCTGGCTGCTGCTGCTGTTTGTCGCCGAAGCCTACACCAGCTCGGTCATTCAGCATTTTGAAGAGGCACTGGAGTCCGCCATCGCGCTGGCGTTCTTTATTCCGCTGCTGATCGGCACGGGCGGCAACAGCGGGACGCAGATCACCTCCACGCTGGTGCGCGCCATGGCGCTGGGTGAAGTTCATCTGCGCGACGTGGGCCGCGTGCTGCGCAAAGAGATGACCACCTCGCTGATGATTGCCGTGACGCTCGGCATTGCCGGGTGCATTCGCGCCTGGATGATGGGGATCGGGCTGGAGATTACGCTCATCGTCAGCCTGACGCTGGTGTGCATTACGCTGTGGAGTGCGATTGTCTCGTCCGTCATTCCGATGGTGCTCAAGCGCTGCGGCATTGACCCGGCGGTCGTCTCCGCGCCGTTTATCGCGACGCTGATCGACGGTACCGGGCTGATTATCTACTTTAAGATCGCGCAATATACGCTGGGGCTGGAGTGATGTGATTCCTTGCCGGGTGGCGCTGCCGCTTACCCGGCCTACCCATCCCGTAGGCCCGTGCAAGCACAGCGCCGCCGGGCAACAATCAGATCGCACCAAGCGCTCTCACCGCCTGCCCAAATGCCTCAATCGCCAGGGCAACATCCTCAGCCATCACCGATTCCGCCGGATGGTGGCTTATCCCGCCCTTACAGCGCACAAACAGCATCCCCACCGGCCAGCGTTCCGCCAGGGCGATGGTGTCATGCCCGGCGCCGCTGGGCAGAGATAACGAGCGCCCCTGCACCGATTCAACCGCGTCGCCCAGCAGGCGCTGCAAACGCGCATCGCACGGCGTGGCGGCGATCCGGTAAAACTCCTCGGCGCTGAAGCTCAGCCCGCGACGGGCGGCGATCGCCTGCGCCTGCGCCAGCAGTTCAGCGAGCAGCGCGTCCAGCGGGGCATCCTGCGGGCCGCGAATATCCAGCGAGAGCGCAACCTCGCCGGGGATGACGTTGACCGCGCCGGGCAGGCAGCGCAGTTCCCCGACCGTTGCCACCCGGTTGCCGCCCTGCTGCCGGGTGGTGTTTTCAATCAGCACCATCCACTCGGCGGCGGCGGCCAGAGCATCCTTACGATGGTTCATCGGCACGGTACCGGCGTGCCCGGCCTCCCCGGTGAAGCGGCAGTTGAGGCGGCGCGCGCCGTTGATGGCTTCCACCACGCCCAGCGCCAGCCCTTCCTGCTCCAGACACGGTCCCTGTTCGATATGCAGTTCCAGACAGGCGCTGAAATCCTCCTGATGGCGTGCCGCGAGCGCCACGCGAGTGGGATCGAGCCCCGCCTGCACCATCGCCTGCGCCACGCTGATGCCCTGGGCATCGCACGTCTCCAGCCAGCCCTGCGGCCAGGTTCCCGTCAGACCACGGCTGCCCAGCAGGGTGATACCAAAACGGGTGCCCTCTTCGTCGCCAAAGCCGACAATCTCGATGGCCTGCGCCAGATGCCGCCCCTGCTTGTGCAGGTTGTCCACCACTTCGATGGCGGTGAGCACCCCGAGCATGCCGTCGTAGCGCCCGGCGTTGCGTACGGTGTCCAGATGCGAGCCGAGTAGCACCGCCTGCGCCCCCTCCTGCGCGCCCTCGTAGCGTCCACAGATATTGCCCACGCTGTCCTGCCAGACGGTCATGCCCGCCTGGCGCATCCACTCCCCAACCAGCTGGTTGGCCTGGAGATGCTGCGTGGAGAGATAGACCCGCGTCAGGCCGTCCGGGGTTTCGCTGATGGCGGCCAGCGCGTCGGCGCGCGCCATCACCCGCTCTGCCGCCGGGCTCATTGCGGCGTCTCGCGACGATAGTGGTCCCACGCGGCCTGCATGGCGGCCCCCTGGGTGGTGGTGAATTTGAGGTAGTTCAGCACCGACTCCAGCGCGCTCAGGGTGGTCATCACGCAGTCCTTGCGCGCATTGTAGCCCATGGTGCCAATGCGCCACACCCTGCCGTGCAGCGGGCCAAACGAGGTGCCGATTTCAATCCCGAAATCTTCCAGCATCAGCTTACGCACCAGGTCGCCGTTGATCCCCTGCGGGATGACCACGCCCAGCACGTTGTTCATCTTGTGCTTCAGGTCGCCGAAGGTCTCAAGCCCCATCGCCTGAATGCCCTTCAGCAGCGCATCGCCGTGCAGCTTGTGGCGGGCGATGCCGTTATCCAGCCCCTCCTGCAGGATCAGCCGCGCGCATTCGCGAGCGCCAAACAGCGCGGTAGTTGCTTCGGTGTGGTGGTTCAGCCGCTCCGGCCCCCAGTAGTCCATCACCATGCCGAGATCGAAGTAGTTGGAGTAGATCATCTCCTCGTCGCCGTCGCGGTGGGCGTCGGTGCGAATACCCTCCTCCACGCACTTGCGGCGGCGGATTGCCTCTTCCATCCGCTCGCTCAGGGTGATCGGCGACGTGCCGGACGGGCCGCCGAGGCACTTCTGCATCCCGGCCGAGACGGCATCCAGCCCCCAGGCGTCGGTCTCCAGCGCGTTACCGCCGAGCGACGCGGTGGCATCGGTGTAAAACAGCACGTCGTAGCGGCGGCAGATCGCGCCAAGCTCGGCGAGCGGCTGCAGCATGGTGGTGGAGGTGTCGCCCTGCACGGTTAGCAGCAGGCGCGGACGAATACGCTTAATCGCATCCTCCACCTGGTCCGGGGTAAACACCTCGCCCCACGGTACTTCGATGGTATGCACCTCCGCGCGGCAGCGGCGGGCAATTTCGCACAGCAGGTGACCAAAGCGGCCAAACACCGGCACCAGCACCTTATCGCCCGGGCGAATGGCGGAGACCAGAATGGCTTCAATCCCCGCGCGGGAGGTGCCGTCCACCAGCATCGTCCAGCGGTTTTCGGTGCGGAACACGCCGCGATAGAGCGCCATCACCTCGTTCATGTAGTGGGTCATGGCCGGATCGTACTGGCCGATCAGCTGGCTCGACATGGCGCGCAGCACGCGCGGGTCGGCGTTGATCGGGCCCGGCCCCATCAGCAGGCGCTGGGGCGGGTTGATTTGCGGTAAGTGTGCGATATCCATTGTTCAGTCCTTATCAGTTGAGACCGCGCACGGAGGAGATGAACTGCTTCAGTTCCGTGGTCTGCGGGTTGGCGAACAGCGTTTTGCTGTCGCCCTGCTCCCAGACTTTCCCCTGGTGCATAAACACCACGCGGTCGCCCACTTCGCGGGCAAAATTCATTTCATGGGTAACCAGTATGAGCGTCATCCCCTCGGCCGCCAGCTGCTCCAGCACCTTGAGCACTTCGCCCACCAGCTCCGGGTCGAGGGCGGAGGTGATCTCGTCGCAGAGTAACACTTTCGGCGACATCGCCAGCGCGCGGGCAATGGCCACGCGCTGCTGCTGGCCGCCGGAGAGGCTCGACGGGTAGTAATCCAGACGATCGCCAAGCCCCACTTTCTCCAGCATGCGCTGGGCCAATTCGCGGCATTCGGCGGCGCTTTTCTTCAGCACCCGACGCGGGGCGAGCATCACGTTCTCCAGCGCCGTCATGTGCGGGAACAGGTTGAAGCTCTGGAACACCATCCCCACCGAGCGGCTGATTTCACGCGCCTGAGAATCCCGGTCGGTAATGGTCATGCCGCCCAGCTTGATGCTGCCGTCCTGATAGCCTTCCAGGCCGTTGATGCAGCGCAGGAGCGTGCTTTTGCCCGATCCGCTGCGCCCGATGATGGAGATCACCTGGCCCATGTCGATATCCAGATCGACGCCCTTGAGCACGTGGTTATCGCCGTAGTATTTCTGCACCTGATTAATGGTGATGAGAGGCATTGAATTTCGTCTCCAGATAGCGGCTGTAGCGCGACAGCGGATAACACAGAATAAAGTAGCCCAGCGCCACCAGCGCAAAGACCTTAAACGGCTGATAGGTCACGTTGGTCAGCATGGTCCCGGCCTTGGTCAGCTCGACAAAGCCGATAATCGATGCCAGCGCGGTCCCCTTGATCACCTGCACGGCAAAGCCGACCGTCGGCGCAATGCCGATGCGCAGCGCCTGCGGAGCGACCACGCGAAACAGGGTCTGTCCAAAGGTCAGCCCCAGACAGCGCGACGCTTCCCACTGCCCCTTCGGCAGCGCGCGAATGCTGCCGTACCAGATATCGAGCAGAAACGCGCTGGTGTAAAACGTCAGCGCCAGCGAGGCGGCGGTCCACGGCGAGACGTCGATGCCGAACAGCGCCACGCCAAAGAAGGCCAGAAACAGCTGCATCAGCAGCGGCGTGCCCTGAAACAGCTCAATATAGCCGCGGATAATGCGCGTCACCGTGCGTCCGCCCGTCAGGCGCAGCAGCAGCAGAGGCAGGGTCACCACCGCGCCGCCGACGAACGCCACCAGCGACAGCAGCACCGTCCAGCGTCCGGCCAGCAGCAGATTGCGAATAATGTCCCAGTCGGTAAAGGTGGTCATCATGCCTGCACCCCCAGCCATTTCCGTCCTGCCGCCATCATCAGCTGGCGCAGGGTAATCGACAGCGCTAAGTAAATCCCGGTGGTCACCAGATAGACCTCAAAGCTTAAAAACGTTCTGGACTGGATCAGGTTGGCGGCGAAGGTCAGCTCTTCATAGGAGACCTGCGACACCACCGACGAGCCGAGCATCACGATGATGCACTGGCTCACCAGCGCCGGATAAATGCGCTGCAGCGCAGGCGGCAGCACCACGCGGATAAAGGTCTGCAGGCGGGTCAGCCCCAGCACGCGACCGGCCTCCCACTGCCCTTTCGGCGTGACCTGAATGCCCGCGCGAATAATCTCGGTGCTGTAGGCGCCCAGGTTCACCACCATGGCCAGCAGCGCCGCTTCCCCCGCCGTCATCTTCAAACCCAGGTTCGGCAGGCCGAAGACAATGAAAAACAGTTGCACCACAAACGGCGTGTTGCGGATGATCTCCACATACCCGCCCCAAATCCGGCTGTACCAGGTGGTGCGTCCGCTGCGGATCGCCGCGCCGATAATCCCTGTTGCCAGCCCGCCGACGGTGGCCATCACCGTCAGCTGAATAGTGACCCACAGCCCGGCCAGCAGCGCCGGCCAGTGCGGCCAGAGGGCGGAAAAATCAAGTTGCTCAGTCATCGGCTCAGGCGCCAAGGTTTGCCGGCAGCGGGGCCTTCAGCCATTGCTCAGACAGACCGTTCAGCGTGCCGTCCTTAATGCCCTGCTCGATCAGCGCGTCCACTTTTGCCTTCAGGGCCGGTTCGTTTTTCTTCAGGCCAATGAAGCACGGCGAGTCTTTCAGCATAAAGCTCGGCACCGGGGCTTTCGCCGCGTTCTGGCGCGAAATGGCCGCCACCACGAGATTGCCGGTCGCCACGTACTGCACCTGGCCGGACAGATATGCCGACAGCGTGGTGTTGTTGTCTTCGTAACGCTTCACGTCCGCGTCTTTCGGCGCCAGGCCGGTCAGCACCATGTCCTCCACCGCCCCGCGCGTCACGCCGATGGTTTTTCCGCTCAGCGCGGCGGCGTCCTTCAGTTCAGCCCCTTTCGGGCCAAACACGCCGAGGAAGAACGGCGCGTAGGCGCGGCTGAAGTCGATCATCTTCTCGCGCTCCGGGTTTTTACCGAGGCTGGAAATGACCAGATCCACCTTATCGGTTTGCAGGTACGGCACGCGGTTGGCGCTGGTCACCGGCACCAGCTGCAGCTTGAGCTTCATCTGTTTAGCGAGATAGCGCGCCATGTCGATGTCGTAGCCCTGCGGCTGCAGATCGGTTCCCACCGAGCCAAACGGCGGGAAGTCCTGCGGAACGGCAATGCGGATGGTGCCGCGCTTCTCAATATCCTGAAGCTGGTCAGCCTTTGCCGGCAGCTGCGTGAAGAGGCATGCGGCCCCGGCCAGTGCAATTAACAGTTTTTTCATGGTGCTTCCCCGTAACGTTAACATGAAACAAAAGATTCTTTGAAGGTGATTTTGCAACTAATGTGCCAGATACGGCGAAGCGGGGAATTTTCTATTAAAGCCTGATAAAACGCGGGCGGGGCGAAAACGCTCTCCATTTTCGCCCCGCCCTTATGCACCATTTTAATGCAAAGCACCACCCTGATGCCCCATTATCGCTGTTCGAGTTCGTCCAGCTGCTGGTAGAGGGAGGCGATCTCGTGAATGCGCGGACGGCCTTTATCGAGGATCTCATGCAGGAAGGCGTTCGCCAGCAGGTTGATCAGGCTGTTGACCGAGGAATAGCTATCATAGGCCGAGACGCTGTCCAGCGGGGCGCAGAGCTGCCTGCTCGCCAGCGGAAACAGGCTGTGGGCCTGCGGCTCGCACATCAGCAGCACCGGAATACCGCTGCTCTGAAGCTGCTGCAGCAGCGGGCGGATGATGCGCGGGCGACGGCGAAAGGCCATCATTACCACCAGATCGTCCGGCGTTAAGTCCACCAGCTCCTCGCTCAGGCTCTGCCCCGGCTGCGGCAGGACCAGCACCTGACCGCGCGCCTGCAGCAGCTGCTGGCGCAGATGAAGCGCCGCCGGATAAGCGTTACGCATGCCGATAATGACGATGCGCCGCGCCTTCACCATGCAGGCTATGGCGTCGGCAAACTGCTGCGCGTCGAGGGCATTGACCCACTGGGTCAGGTTCGCCATCTCCTGCTTATAGTGGCGCGCCAGCAGCGTGTTGCCCTGCACCGCGTCGCGGTTATCGGTGAGCGGCATTCCGCTCTGGCGCAGGGTGCGCAGCTCGTCGCGCATGTCCTTATATTTCTCATAGCCCAGCCGCTTAAACAGACGGCTCACCGTGGCTTTCGACACCCCGCTCAGCTGCGCCAGCTCGGCGCTGTTGTAGCTAATCAGATCGTCAAAATGGTCGAATATAAAGTCCGCCACCCGCTGCTCCTGCGGCGACAGCGACGGGTATTGTGCTTTCAGACGTTCATCTAACTGTTCCATAGCGCCTCTGTAACTTTTGTTTCATTACATTGTACCTTTTTTGTATGTATTCATTATACGTGCCAGTTTACTGAAACTTTTCTTTCAGAACTGGAACAGCTTTTGCAGCACCTTGTGACTTTCAGAGTTACGAGGACGCTTCATGCAAAGTAATGTCTCCACGCACGGCATGGCCGTTGCGCCCCACAATCTTGCCAGCCAGAGCGCGCTGGCGGTGCTGCGCGAAGGCGGCAGCGCGATAGAGGCGATGGTCGCGGCAGCGGCCACCATCGCCGTGGTTTACCCGCATATGAACGGGCTGGGCGGCGATGGCTTCTGGCTTATCGTGCCGCCGGAAGGCGACCCCATCGCCATTGACGCCAGCGGCGCGGCGGGATCGCGCGCGACGCTGGCCGCCTACGATGGGCTCACGCAGATCCCCCATCGCGGACCGCAGGCGGCGCTGACCGTCGCCGGCACGGTAAGCGGTTGGGACGAGGCGCTGAAGGTCTCGCGCGAAATGACCGGCAAAACGCTGCCGCTGGCCCGCCTGCTGGCCGACGCCATTGACTATGCGCAGAACGGCACCCCGGTCACGGCCTCTCAGGCCCACGCCACGGCCAGCAAGTTCGACGAGCTGAAGGCCATCCCCGGCTTCGCGGAAACCTGGCTGGTGGACGGTAAGCCGCCGCAGGTCGGGAGCCGCTTTTACCAGCCCGCCATGGCCACGACCCTGACGCGTCTGGCGGAAGAGGGTCTCGACAGCTTTTATCGCGGCCCGCTGGCGGAAGTCCTGGCGCACGGCATGGAGACGCTGGGTCTCCCCGTGACGCTGGCCGATCTCAACGCCCACGCGGCCCGGCGCACCACGCCGCTGAAGCTGGAGCATCAGCAGGGAGAGATCTTTAACCACGCCCCGCCAACGCAGGGGCTGGTCTCGCTGGCGATACTCGGCATCACCGACCGCCTGAACATGGCGGAAGCCGACGACGCCGACACCCTTCACCGCATCGTGGAAGCCACCAAGCTGGCCTTTGGCCTGCGCGATGCCCACATCACCGACCCGCGCGCGCTGAAAACCGATGTTCAGAAACTGCTGGATCCCGCCGCCCTGCAGGCGCTTGCCGACAGGGTTGACGACAGTCGCGCGGCGCCGTGGGGAACCGGAAAAGGTCCCGGCGATACGGTGTGGATGGGGGTGATGGACAGCAGCGGGCTTGCCGTGTCGTTTATCCAGAGCCTTTATCACGAGTTCGGCAGCGGCGTTGTCCTGCCCGATACCGGCATCGTCTGGCAGAACCGCGGCGCATCATTCAGCCTCGATCCCGCCCATCTTCTGGCCCTCGCGCCGGGCAAACAGCCGTTCCACACCCTGAACCCGGCGGCGGCGCGTCTGAAGGACGGGCGCGTGATGGTGTACGGATCGATGGGCGGCGACGGACAGCCGCAAACCCAGGCCGCGCTCTTTACCCGCTACGTTGTCCAGGGCGTCCCTCTGCAGGAGAGCATCACCCGCCCACGCTGGCTGCTGGGGCGCACCTGGGGGCAAACCTCAGACACCTTAAAGCTTGAAGGGCGTTTTTCACCCGAGACGGTCGCGCGCCTGCGGGCACTCGGTCACGAGGTGGAGCTATTCCCTGACTTTAGTGAAGCCATGGGCCACGCGGGCGCCATTGTTCGCCACCCCAACGGGCTGTTTGAAGGGGCATTTGACCCGCGCAGCAACGGCGCGGCCGCCGGATTCTGAGGAGAAAACAATGACGACACACCAACCCGACTGGCAGGCGTACCTGGCGCAGATGGAAACCGTACTCGGCGTGACGCTGGATGACGCCCGCCGGGCCGAACTGCAGCTGCAGTTTAGCCGCATAGCCAGCATGGCCGCCCCGCTGATGGCGCTGCCGCTCGACGACCGTCTGGAGATCGCAGGAGTGTATAAAGCATGACGCTACACGAGATGAGTATCAGCGCGATCCAGCAGGCGCTGAGCGCAGGCGAGCTGAGCGCTCGCGAGATTGCCCGCCAGACGCTGGAGGCGATTGCGCGCGTGAATCCGCAGATCGGCGCCTGGACCGCCGTGACGGAAGCACGCATGCTCGCCGAGGCCGACAATATCGATACCCTGCGACGGGAAAAGCGCCCCCTGCCGCCGCTGGCGGGCGTGCCCTACGCGGTAAAAAATCTGTTCGACGTTGCCGGTCACACCACCCTCGCCGGGGCCGAGCTGTTCAGCCAGCGCCCCGCTGCCGCCGCCGACAGCTTCGCCGTGCGCCAGCTGCGCAGCGCGGGCGGGCTGCTGACCGGGATGGTCAATATGGACGCCTACGCCTACGGCTTTACCACCGAGAACAGCCACTACGGCGCGACGCGTAACCCGCACGATCTGACGCGCATTGCGGGCGGGTCGTCCGGCGGTTCAGCCGCCGCGGTGGCCGCCGGGCTGGTGCACTTTTCGCTCGGCACCGACACCAACGGCTCGATTCGCGTTCCGGCCTCACTGTGCGGCATCTACGGCCTGAAGCCCACCTTTGGCCGCCTGTCGCGATCCGGCAGCCATCCGTTTGTCGCGAGCCTGGATCATATCGGGCCCTTTGCGCGCCGCGTATGCGACCTGGCGTCCGTGTACGACGCGCTGCAGGGCCGGGACACCAGCGACGGTTTTCAGGCAGAGAGCTCGCGGGAACAGACGCGCCCCCTGCTTGACCGCGGGCTTGACGGCCTGCGCTTCGCGGTGCTCGGCGGCTACTTCACCACCTGGTGCGACGCGGACGCCAGAGACGCCGTGGCGCGGGTGGCGAAGGCGCTCGACGTGCAGGATGAGCTTCAGTTTCCTGACGCCGAGCTGGCGCGTTCCGCGGCGTTTATCATCAGCGCCTCCGAAGGGGGAAATCAGTACCTGCCTGCGCTTCGCCGGGAGCCCGAGCGTTTTGAGCCGCACTCCCGCGAACGCCTGCTGGCCGGGGCGATGATCCCTTCCGCCTGGTACATTCAGGCCCAGCGGTTTCGCGCGCAGGCACGGCAGGCGTTTCACGCGCTGTTTGCACGGGCCGACGTGCTGATTGCCCCGGCAACGCCGCGCAGCGCCACGCGGATCGGCGAGCAAACCATGGAGATTAACGGTCAGCCGCTTCCCATCCGCGCCAGCATGGGGATGCTGACCCAGCCGATTTCGTTTTTAGGCCTGCCCGTGACCACCGTTCCGCTGCGCACCGCGCAGGGCGCGCCCATTGGCCTGCAGCTGATTGCCGCGCCGTTTAACGAGCAGGCCTGCCTGCGCGTCGCGCGGGTTCTGGAAGAGAGCGGCATCACCGATGCCCGCCCGGCGGAGATAGCAGCATGATGAATCACGATGACATTAACCTCCCGTGGGTGGTTGCCGAGGTGACGGCCGCGTTTTACCGCTATGAGGACGCGCTGGTGAGCAACAACGTTGCGGTGCTGGACGAGCTGTTCTGGCACGACAAAAACACGGTGCGGCTGGGGGCAGGTGAAAATCTCTACGGGATCGATGAAATCCGCGCTTTTCGTGCGGCGCGCCCCGCCGCCGGGCTGCAGCGGACGTTGCGCCATACCGTCATCACCACCTTCGGGGAGGATTATGCCGTATGCAGCACCGAATTTACCCGCGAGAGCACGGAACGCATTGGCCGCCAGCAGCAGACGTGGGTGCGGTTTGCCTACGGGTGGCGCATCGTGGCGGCGCAGGTGAGTTTGATGGTGTAACGCTGAAAAACCTGCCCGGTGGCGCTGCGCTTACCGGGCCTACGATGTTCCGTATGCCCTGTGGGCCCTGTAGGCCGGGTAAGGCGCAGCCGCCACCCGGCAAAACATCGCACACTTACTTCTGAAACGGATGCACTTCCCGCCAGTGGTCGGCAATCTGCTGGCGGGTACAGACCCACACCCGCTCGTGCTGCTGCACATAATCCAGGAACCGCTGCAGCGCCCGAAAACGGCCCGGACGCCCGAGCAGGCGGCAGTGCATGCCGATGGACATCATCTTCGGCGCGCTTTCCCCCTCTTCGTACAGCACGTCAAAACTGTCCTTCAGATACGTATAAAACTGCTCGGCGGTGTTAAATCCCTGCGCGGTCGCAAAGCGCATGTCGTTCGCATCCAGCGTATACGGCACGATCAGGTGCGGCTTGCGGGAGCCGTCGCTGCAGGCCACTTCCGTCCAGAAGGGCAAATCGTCGCCGTAGTAGTCGCTGTCGTAGTCAAAACCACCGTGCTCCACCACCAGCTGGCGCGTGTTGGGGCTGTCGCGCCCGGTGTACCAGCCGGTTGGCGGCTTGCCGAACATGTCGGTCAGAACGTGCACCGCCTTGTGCAGGTGTTCGCGCTCCTGGCTGATGTCCATATTCTGGTAGTGGATCCAGCGCCAGCCGTGGCTGACCACGTCGTAATCCGCCGCTTTGATCGCCTCAACAATCTCCGGGTGACGCGCCAGCGCCATCGCCACGCCAAAGACCGTCAGCGGCAGGCCGCGCTTTTGAAATTCATTGTGGATCCGCCAGAACCCGGCGCGGCTGCCGTATTCGTAGAGGGAGTCCATCGACATGTGTTTATCCGGGTAGCTGGCCGCGCCGATGATGTCCGACAGGAACTGCTCGGACCCGGCATCGCCGTGCAGAACGTGGTTTTCCGCCCCCTCTTCGTAATTGAGCACAAACTGCACGGCAATGCGCGCCTGATTCGGCCACCGCGCGTGCGGCGGGTTGCCTGCGTAACCGCGCAGATCCCGCGGGTAATCCTGTTCGAAAAGCCCCATTGCCACCCCCAAAAATTAAAATGGATTCAATGCCTGAAAATGCCCGCTTAACGCTTTGTTCTCCGGGAACGCCAGATCCCCGTGCTTGCTGGTCGACAGCCCCAGCGCCACCAGCGACTCCACCATCTTTACCGCCGCGCTGACGCCGTCGATCACCGGCACGCGCAATTCGCGGGTCAGCTCCTGCGCCAGGGTCGCCATGCCGCCGCAGCCGAGCACGATGGCGCCGCAGCCATCCTCTTTCAGCGCCTGTATACAGCGCGCGCGCACCTTCTCCTGCGCCAGACCGCTGCCGTCTTCCAGCGCCAGCACCGGGAGATCGATAGCATGCAGCGCCGCGCAGTGGTCCTGAAAGCCATACTGGTGCAGCAGATGACGGGCAATGATCAGCGTGCGCGGCAGCGTAGTAACCACCGAAAAGCGCGTCGCCACCAGCGTCGCCATATGCATGGCGGCTTCCGCAATGCCGACTACCGGCCCCTGCGCCAGCTCGCGCGCCGCCAGCAGGCCCGGATCGCCAAAGCAGGCGATGACGTGACCATCCACGCCCTGCTCCCTGCCTTTTTTGATCTGTTCCAGGACACCGACGGCGGCGATGGCCTCATCGAAGTGGCCTTCTATGGACGGCACGCCCGCGCTCGGGCAGACCGCGAGGATCTCCGTCCCCGGCGCCGCCACCGCGCGGGCCGCCGCGCCGATGGTTTCCGTCATGGCGAGGCTGGTGTTGGGGTTGATCACTTGTATACAGACAGACATTACGACTCCTTGTGGCCGGCAAACAGCCGGGCAAAATCAGGCAGGCACTCGCCCGCCCGCTCGAAGCAGAGGCTGGCGACGATATGTTCAAAATGGTGCATGAGGGCATCGCTTAGTGGCTCAAGCGCCTTCTGGCGCAGCAGATCCACAAGCTGTTCGTGATCGTTGCAGCGGCAGCCCTGACGCCACGGCGCGCCCCAGGTGGCAATCACCAGCGAAGAACGCTGGCTCAGGCCGGTCACCATCTCCGTGAGCACCTGGTTGCCGGAGATGGCCTGCAGCTGAATGTGGAAATTGGCGGAGTGGCGAATCGCCGCCGGGCCGTCATAGGCCTCGTGCGCCTGCTGCTCCTGGCGAATAATGGCCTCGAGCGCGGCAAGATGCGGCTGCTGGCAGTGGGCCAGCACGTCCGGCAGGTTGGCGACCTCCAGCAGCGCGCGGGTGCGGAAGATGTGCCGCGCCTCTTCCACCGTCGGGCTGGCGACGTGTGCACCACGCTTGGGCGTCAGGGTGACCATTTGCACAGCGGCGAGTCGTTGAAGCACCTTGCGGATGCCCGTGCGGCTCACGCCAAAGACCTCTGCCAGCGCCTCTTCCGGCAATTTGCTCCCCGGCAGCAGCTGGTGTTCGACAATCGCGGTCATCAGCGCCTGGAAGATGGTTTCGTCTTTGTCATGCAGGTCTGGCGCGGTCTGCAGGGCGTTTATGTTGTTCATTCACCACTCCGAATTTTACTTTCCGTTATAGAATCGTATACATAAAAATAAAATATTGCATACAAGATTTATTATTTTGGCCTGGATCCTGCAACACCGTTTGCACTCCCACTCAACGGGTTTTCATTCACAGGAGCAGGTTTCATGCCAAACAGTCAAAACGCGCAGCAGGGTACGGCCGCTGATTCCGGTGCGGTTTACAGCCCACGTCTTTGCAATGAGGATCTGGCACCGACGCGTGACCAGAACTGGAGCTGGTACAACATCTTTTCGTTCTGGATGTCGGATGTTCACAGCATGGGGGGGTATGTGGTCGCCGCGAGCTTCTTTACGCTCGGGCTGGCAAGCTGGCAGGTGCTGCTCTGCCTGCTGGTGGGGATTTGCATCGTGCAGCTGTGCGCCAACCTGGTGGCCAAACCGAGCCAGATGGCGGGCGTGCCCTATGCGGTGATCAGTCGTCAGGCGTTCGGCGTGTTCGGGGCCAATATTCCGGCGGTGATCCGCGGGCTGATTGCCTTCGCGTGGTACGGGATTCAGACCTATCTCGCCGCCAACGCCCTGATGCTGGTGGCGCTGAAGTTCTGGCCATCGCTCTCTTCACTCACTACCGGCGCATTCCTGGGCCTGTCGCATCTGGGTTGGATCTGCTTTGCCATTATGTGGGTCCTGCAGGCGATGGTCTTCTGGCACGGCATGAGCGCCATCAAGCGCTTTATTGATATCGCCGGTCCGGCGGTCTATGTGGTAATGCTGGCCCTTGCCGGCTGGATTGTATACAAGACCGGTTTTGACGGCATCTCCTTTACCCTCGCCAGCAAATCCCTGAGCGCGGGCGAACAGACCTGGCAGATGATCACCGCGACCGCGCTGGTGGTCTCCTACTTCTCCGGCCCGCTGCTCAACTTTGGCGACTTCTCCCGCTACGGCAAAAGCATGGGCGAGATCCGCCGCGGCAACCGCTGGGGGTTGCCGTTTAACTTCCTGCTGTTCTCCATCGTCACCGTGGTCATTGTCTCCGGCACCCAGTCGCTGTTTGGCCGCATGATCACCGACCCGATCGAGACCGTCAGCCGCGTGGGTAACGATCTGGCCGTGGCGATTGGCCTGCTGACGATGATCACTGCCACCATCGGGATCAACATCGTCGCGAACTTCGTCTCCCCGGCGTTTGATTTCTCTAACTGCTCGCCACAGAAAATCAGCTTCCGCACCGGGGGCATGATCGCCGCCGTCGGCTCGATCCTGCTCACCCCGTGGAACCTGTTCAACTCGCCGGAGCTTATCCACTACACCCTGGACGTGCTCGGGGCGTTTATCGGCCCGCTGTTCGGCATTCTGATTGCCGATTTCTACCTGATTAAACGCGGCAAGGTGTCGGTTGACGATCTGTTCGACGACACGCCAAAGGGCAAATACTGGTACCGCAACGGCTTTAACCCGAAAGCCATTGGCGCGCTGATCCCGTCCGTTGCCGTGGGCCTGGTCATCAGCTTTATCCCGGCCCTGCATGAGGTGGCAAACTTCAGCTGGTTTATCGGCGTCTTCCTCGGCGGCGTGACCTACCGCTGGCTGGCGCGGGAAGAGCGCGAGACGGCAGGCGCGACGTCGTTTGGCTCCCGCGTGGCGACGCAAAAAGAGTAACCCCTCCTCTCTGGCCGCAGCGTATCTGCGGCCCGTTCATTCTGGCACCGTTCTTGCTGAGCTTTCCCACCCCGCTACGCACACACGAAGGCAGGAACCATGATGGAATACCAGACTGCGATACGCGGTGCATTTTTTGATATTGCCCGGGTCTGCGACAGCGCAGACGCCATTGCCCGGCACGCGCGCTACCTTGAGGACGGCCTGCTGTTTATCCAGAACGGAAAAATTCTGGCGCAGATGCCGTGGCAGGAGGGCGAGCAGTATCTTGATCCGCACAAAGGCTATACCGACCTGCGCGGCAGGCTGCTGCTGCCCGGCTTTGTCGACACCCACGTCCATTACCCGCAAACGGAGATGATCGGCGCCTTTGGCGAACAGCTGCTGGAGTGGCTGACCACCTACACCTTCCCGGTGGAGAGCCAGTTTGCCGATGAGGCCTACGCGAAAGAGATCGCCGAATTTTTCATTCAGCAGCTTGTGAGCAACGGCACCACCACCGCGCTGGTGTTTTGCACGCTGCATCCGGAATCGGTCGAAGCGCTGTTTACCGAAGCCCTGCGCCTCAATATGCGCCTTATCGCCGGAAAGGTGATGATGGACCGACACGCGCCGGACTACCTGAGCGAAGACGCGAAGCAGAGCTACCGGCAGACGCGGGCGCTGATTCAGCGCTGGCATCACCGTGGGCGGCTGGGTTATGCGATAACGCCGCGCTTTGCCCCGACCTCATCACCCGAGCTGCTTGCGGCGGTCAGCCTGCTCAGAGAGGAGTTCCCGGACACCTGGCTGCAGACCCACCTGAGCGAAAACCCCAACGAAGTGGCCTGGGTGAGCGATCTCTGGCCGGAGCATGAGCGCTACCTGGACGTGTATCACCACTACGGCCTGACCGGCGAGCGCAGCGTGTTTGCCCACGCGATCCATCTGCACCACAGCGAGTGGCAGTGTCTGCATGACACCGGCTCGGCGGTGGCGTTTTGTCCCACTTCGAACCTGTTTCTCGGCAGCGGGCTGTTTCGCCTGCCCGCCTGCTGGCAGCACAGGGTGCGGATGGGCATCGGCACCGACGTCGGCGCGGGCACCACCTTCAGCATGCTGCGCACCCTGGGAGAGGCCTACAAGGTCGGGCAGCTTCAGAGCTATCGCCTGCGCGCCAGCGAGGCGTTTTATCACGCCACGCTGGGCGGCGCGCACGCCCTCCGGCTGGACGACAAGATTGGTAACTTCGCGGCAGGCAAAGAGGCGGATTTTGTGGTTATCGACCCCAACGTCACGCCGCTGCAGCGCCTGCGCAATCGGCGCTGTCAGGATATCTACGAGCAGCTTTTCGTGCTGATGACCCTGGGCGACGAGCGCAACATCAGCGAGACCTGGGTCAACGGCGAGCGGGTATGGTCAGCTGCCCCGATAGGTTGACCATCCGCCGGGGGCAATCACAAACGGCAGATGGAAGTGTTCGTCTGCCGTTTCTCCCGTGACAAACTCAATGTGCGCGCAGAGATAGATCGTCTTCCGGCCGGTATCGCCAAACCACGCCCCGATCTCCGCCACCAGCCGATAGCGGCCCGCGGGCAGAGAGGGAACGAACGCGGCGATGCGCCCCTGGGCGTTGGTAACGCCCGTGGCGAGCGTCTTCCCGTCCTGTTGCAGATGAACCGTCACGCCCTCCGCGGGCTTGCCCGTCGAAATATCGAGAATATGGGTGCTGAGTGTGCTCATTCGTGGATGACTCCTTCCAGGCGCAGCAGCGTAATTTCCCGCAGCTGTTCCAGCGCGGCACGGATTTCCTGCGCGTCGCTGTTCTCCAGCCGCGCGTGCAGGGCCTGCAATATCTCCTCGCCGCTGCGGCCCTTCGCGCGGATCAGAAAGACGCGTCCAAAGCGGGCTTCGTAGCGGGCGTTGCCTTCACGCAGCGCCCGGGCAAGAGCAGCATCGCGGTCATTCACCGCCCCCTGCTCCTGGCGCGACAGCGCCGCCTCCGCCGCTGAACCCGCTGGTTTTTCCCCGATGCGCGGATGGGCGCTCAGGGCTTGCGCCAGCGCCGCTTCGTTCCAGTTTTGCATCAGCGATTTCGCCGTACTGAACAATTCGTCCCGGCTGGCGTAAGGCCGCCCGTGAACCAGCGCATCGGCCCAGCGGGGAAGCGCCACGCAGGGGTGAATCAGCGCTAACGCCTGTTCATGGGGAAGATGATTGAAGTCCTGCAGTGAGATCATAGTGTCTCCTTTATTGTCCTTCTCCAGGCTATTGCACAAACCACGCCACCCTGAGCACAGGCGTGAAACAGTCGATTCCACAAGGTCGACCAGGAAATTTTTGATTCATAAAAAGGCACACTCACCGCGTTTACGCACCTTAGCAGTGCAAACGTCTCCCTTACAACGCTGTTTTCGCCATGCTGCAGCCTGGTACGCAAATTGCTGACTGTCTTTACACCCTGCAAAAGGAGAGAAGCATGAAAGCAATCGTTATTGGCGCGGGTATTGGCGGCCTGAGCGCCGCCGTCGCGCTGAAGAAAGCGGGCATCGACTGTACCGTGTTTGAAGCCGTAAAGGAGATCAGGCCCGTCGGGGCGGCCATCTCCATCTGGCCTAACGGCGTGAAATGCATGCAGCACCTCGGCATGGGCGACATCATCGAGACCTGGGGCGGGCCGATGCGTTTTATGGCCTACAAGGATTACCGGCGCGGCGATACCCTGACCCGCTTTAGCCTTGCCCCGCTGGTTGAGCGTACCGGCGGACGCCCCTGCCCCGTCTCGCGCGCTGAGCTTCAGCGCGAAATGCTAGACTTCTGGGGTCGCGACAAGGTGCAGTTCGGCAAGCGCGTCGAAGGCGTCCATGAAGACGACGCGGGCGTGAGCGTGACCTTCACCGATGGCACCACCGCCGCCGGGGATTTCCTGATTGCCGCCGACGGCAGCCACTCGGCGGTTCGCCCGTACGTGCTGGGATACACCCCGGAGCGCCGCTACGCGGGCTATGTGAACTGGAACGGGCTGGTGAAGATTGACGAAGAGATCGCCCCGGCGCACCAGTGGACCACCTTCGTTGGCGAAGGCAAACGCGTGTCGCTGATGCCCGTCTCCGGCGGACGCTTCTATTTCTTTTTTGACGTGCCGCTGCCCGCAGGCCTGGCGGAGGATCGCACCACCCTGCGCGCCGATCTCACGGGCTACTTCCGCGGCTGGGCGCCGCCGGTGCAGAAGCTTATCGCGGCGCTGGATCCTGAAACGACCAATCGGATTGAAATCCACGACATTGAGCCGTTCGACAGCCTGGTGCGCGGCAACGTCGCGCTGCTGGGCGATGCCGGGCACAGCACCACGCCGGATATCGGCCAGGGCGGCTGCGCGGCGATGGAAGATGCCGTGGTGCTGGGGGAATGCCTGCGTGAAAACCACAACATCACGCTGGCGCTGCGGCAGTACGAGGCGCTGCGCTGCGACCGCGTACGCGACCTGGTGCTGAAGGCGCGCAAGCGCTGCGACGTCACCCACGGCAAAGATATGGCGTTGACGCAGGCCTGGTATCAGGAGCTCAAAGAGGAGACCGGAGAGCGCATCATCAACGGTCTGTGCGAGACCATTCAGGGCGGCCCATTAGGCTGAACGTAAGAGGGACAACGATGAAAAGAGAACCGACCCCACCCGCCCACTGTACGTTTGAGCCAGAGGACTGGCTGCGTCTGGCGAAATGCTGGCATCCGGTCGCGCGCGCCTGCGACGTCGGTCCGGCGCCGGTCAAAGCGACGCTGCTGGATGAGCAGCTGGTGATTTACCGGATTAACGACCAGGTCGTGGTTGCCCGTGACGTGTGCCCGCACCGCGGCGTGCCGCTGACGCTCGGCTTTCACGACGAGCACGGGATTATCTGCCCCTATCATGGCTTACGCTTTGGCGAGGACGGGCGCTGCAACCGTATTCCCTCCAGCCCCGACCAGCCCGTTCCGGCGAAGCTGAACCTGATTAACTACGCGGTCGAAGAGCGGTTCGGGCTGATCTGGGCCTGCCTGGCCTATGATCCGGATAACCCCGCGCCGCTGCCCGCCATGCCGCACTGGGATGACGACGGATTTCAGCAGATTAACTGCCCGGCGTTTGAGGTGAACGGCTTCGCCGGACGTCAGGTAGAGGGTTTTCTGGACGTGGCGCACTTTGCGTGGATCCACACCGAAACCTTTGCCGACCCCAATAATCAGCTTGTGCCTGCCTATCAGCCACAGGAGACGCCGTTCGGCTTCGTGGCGGATTACTGGAGCGCCGTGAGCAACTATCCCGCCAGTTCCCCCGTGCAGGCTCCGGAAGGGTTCCAGTGGCTGCGCCATTTTGAAATGCACCTGCCGTTCACCGCCACCCTGACGATTCATTTCCCGGGTGAATCGCGGCTGGTCATTATGAACGCCGCATCACCGGTATCATCGCGCGTGACCCGCATGTTCGCCCCTATTGCCCGCAATTTTGACCTGCATATTCCGGTGGAGGACGTGCATGCCTTCAACCTGCGGATTTTTGAAGAGGATCGCCTGATGGTCGAAACCCAGCGCCCGGAAAGCCTGCCGCTGGACCTGACGCTGGAAGCGCATATCCCCGCGGATAAAAGCTCGATTGCCTATCGTCGGGGGCTGAAGAAAATGGGCTTTGGCGAGTTTTTCCTGGTATGACGGAGGCCAATATGCTGAGCGTAATTGTTGACGGGCTGTGGCGCGAGGGCGACAAAAGCCTCGCCGTCAGGCTGGTGGCTGATAACGGCGACGCGCTGCCGGCGTGGCAGCCCGGGGCGCACGTTGATGTCCACCTGCCCTGCGGCGTGGTGCGCCCGTATTCCCTGACCGGAGCATGTGGGGACGAGAGCTATCTTATTTGCGTGGGGCGTGAAACCGCCTCGCGCGGCGGGTCGCGCTACGTTCACGAGACGCTGCGTCCCGGGCAGAAGCTGATGATATCGGCTCCGCGCAACCTGTTTCCGCTGCAGCAGGCAGAGCGGGTTTTGCTCCTGGCGGCGGGGATTGGCATTACGCCGCTGTATGCGATGGCCCTGCAGCTGAAGGCGACCGGAACGCCGTTCACGCTGCATTATTACGTCAGAAACCGGGAAAGCGCGGCGTTTGGGCGCGAACTCTCCCGGCTCGGTGAGTGCCTCATTCATACCGCCAGCCCGCGCACAGCGCTGGCGGCACATCTCCCGGTGGCCGAATCGGGCCTTCACGCCTGGGTCTGTGGTCCGGCAGGTTTTATGGAAAAAGTGCGTGAGGTGGCGGCGGCAAAGGGATGGGATGACGCCCATCTTCACAGCGAGGCGTTTCAGCCCGCAGCGCCCGCCGCAGGCGGTGAAACCGGGGAGATCTTCACGGTCAAACTGGCCTCCACCGGGGAGCGCTGGCCGGTGCCTGCGGATAAAACCATCGCCCAGGTGCTGCAGGAAAATGGCGTGGCGGTCCCGCTTTCCTGTGAGATGGGGATCTGCGGCGCCTGCCTGACGCCGGTGATTGACGGCGTGGTGGATCACCGGGATAGCGTGCAGTCGGAGGCGGAAAAAGGCGCGATGGACCAGCAGGTGGCGCTGTGCTTTTCGCGAAGCTATTCCGGGGAGCTGGTGATTGGGCTGTAAAACGAAAAAACCCTGCGATATTGCTATCGCAGGGTTTTCGAATTTGGCGGAAGCGTAGAGATTCGAACTCTAGAACCCTTTCGGGTCGCCGGTTTTCAAGACCGGTGCCTTCAACCGCTCGGCCACGCTTCCAAAGTGAGGCGCACTATAAACATCTATTAGCGCCTTGTAAAGCAGGAATTTTTCGATTTTTCCCCACGGGCGTTTGACTGCGCAAAAAGTCACCCAAACGCTGACATCCCCTCACTCTCCGCGACCTTGTACATACCGTAACACAGCAACGCTCATCCTTTTAAATCGCTCTGGTATAGAATGCCACAAAAATAGACGGCCATTTGTTGTGTAATTGTTATTAATCTGAATTTCCGCAGATTTAAGACATTACTGCCATGCAGTGTTACTGGTTGATGATGAAAATCAAAAATACGCTTTGCTTACATTTTCTGATGGCGTTTCTGGCCATTTTGTTTCTTTGTCTTCACCCGCTGGTGGCGAGCTTCGATCCGCCGCTTACCTTCCAGCCGCTGATTAAATCAATGGCGGGCACGCCTAAAGAACAGGCGGAAAAAATTGCCACTATTTCTCATGCTTTAGAAGGGAATGCAATTTTCTTCATTGGTGCGTCTGAGGTGGCGACCTCAGAAGATGAACATTACGCTGTCTATAATTACTTTAATAAGCAATTGCACAAACCCGTCGTGGCGTATGGCGATGCGTTTGTCGATGACGAAACGCAGTTTTTACTGTTCTCACGTTTTAAAAATAGCCTTAACGCAAACAGTAAAGTTGTTTTGCTGCTGGCACCTGACAGCTTTTACTCAAAAGGCCTGCCTCCCGCTATCTATGCCGATAATTTCCCGGGTTCTGTTTTTACTCCTTTAATGAAGGATCCGCAGGCACGCCCAATATTGGTTAATTATTTAAAACATATTGATAGTAAAGAAATAAGCCATTTAACCTTTGGCCAAATGCGTGTCTTTGGCTGGCACCCCGATCTGATATGGGACGAGGTGAGTTTCCAGTTTGCCAACGTCTGCACCCTGATAAAAAACGACTGGCTGGCGCTGCTTCACGTCACGCCCCGGACGGAACAGCCGTGGCCGCCACAGCCGACCACCCACATTGCCCCTGACTGGGATAAAGAGCTGGCGAATGCCCGCGAGTTAAATAAAAAGCGCCAGCAGAGCGCGGCCACCCTGTGGATGGACAAAACGATTTACGAGGAGGACGGTACGCGGCAGCAGTGGGATGACACGCCGGTCGTGCCTGCGCAAATCGCTGCCTTCAGTAAAACCGTCCAGCTGCTTAAAGAACACCACGTGCAGGTGATTGCTATCGTCGACCCGGTTAACCCCTGGGCGCTTTACAACACCGATACCTTCCGCCCGGTTGATAAGCAAATTAAAACCATTCTGGAAAAGAACCAGATCCCCTATTTAGATATGTACGCCATGCCTTATCAGAATGGCTGGAACTGGGATCGTTTGCACCCTTCCGAACTGGCCTGGGTTCCTATGATTCGCTTTATTGCACAGAGTTTTAAATGATGAAAATTGCGATCCGTCTTTTTTTCCTTTATCTCCTGCTGGCGATTACCATCGTCGCATGGACCTCTGTCGATGACAGCATGAGTATGCAACTGCATTTTGAATATCAAAAGTTCTGAGGCCGAATGATGTATAGCTCAGGAATGTTTTTTGTCTGTTTGTTTTCATCCGCCCTGGCGTTTGCGCTGGTCAATCGCCTATTACGCCATCGCCTGACGTATTTATCGGCCTTATCCGTCATGGCCGCATTAGGCTGGGGCTATATTTTTCAGGGTGATTACCGTGTTCCCGCGGTCGTTTTTATCAGTTTTTATCTAGTCGCCGCGTTAAAAGAAAAAGGATGGTTAAAAACCTGGCAGGCGATTGTGTTAACGCTGCTTCCTTTATTTTTGGTGAAATTGCACCTTAATCATCATCTCGGCATGATCGGCCTCTCTTTTATGACATTCCGCGCGGTGGACGTGCTGCTCTATCGCAGTAAAAAAGAAGGGCAGAATTTCCTGCACTATTTCTGCTATCTGTTTATGCCCTTTATTATTCTGGCAGGCCCAATGTACCGCTGGCGGACATGGATGAGCGACGTCAGCAAGCCCGTCTTTGCCCTTAACCGCGAACAGTTTTTAGTGGCGCTGGAGCAAATCATTACCGGCATTATCCAGAAGTTCCTGTTTGCCATGCTGGTTGATTCGCTGGTCGTGCAGCCCTGGAGCCATAAGCCGTTTACGCTGACCGTGGGCGTGGTGATGTCGATAGCCTACAGCGCCTACCTCTACTTTGATTTTGCGGGCTACAGCAATATGGCCATCGGTGCGGGCCGCCTGTTTGGGCTCAACATCCCGGCAAACTTCAATATGCCGCTTCTGGCAAAGAACCCGCAGGATTTCTGGCGCCGCTTCCACATCAGCCTGTCTGAATGGCTGCGCGATGTGGTCTTTATGCCCGTTTATATGAACCTGATGAAGTTCAATTTTTTCCGTCAGAACAAAACGCTGGCGCAAAATATCGGTATTTTCTGCACCCTGTTTTGCATGGGGGCATGGAATGGCCTGGAACGCCATTACGTCATCAGCGGCGCGCTGTTTGGCGCCATTTCTGTCGCTCACAACATGCTGCTGTGGTCAGCCAAACGCAGCCCGGCGTTACACCGCGGGTTGCAGTATCCGGCTGTTGCGTTTTTAGGGCGCATTCTGACGCTGGGAAGCGCCGCGGGCGCCCTTTACATCTTTAGTGGAATGTCACCTCTATGAAAAATCTCTCCGATCTTCAGGAACTGCAGGATTTCTTGCGTGCGGCATTATGCGATCCCGCCTCCCCGCAGCAGCTGGCCATCAGCGGCAGCGACGAAGCCTTAAGCTGGCTGCAGCTTTCCACGGCCGTGACGGACTGGGCGCAGCGCTATCAGCGTAGCCAGCCTGTTGCCGGTACGCCGGTCGTCTTGTACGGACACCAGCAGGCCGAGTTCGCCGTGGCGATTTATAGCTGCCTGCTGCACAACATTCCGTACATTCCGGTGGACTGCATTTACCCGCAGGAGCGCCTGCGGGAGATCTGCCATCTGGCCAGCGCCCCTTACTATTACGACGTCGCGACCCGGCAGTTCATCGCCACGGGTGAATCGGGCAAGGTGCTGGAGGAGCAGGATCTGGCCTACATCATGTTTACCTCCGGCAGCACCGGCAAGCCTAAAGGGGTGCAGATTGGGCGTGAAAGCGTGTGGCACTTCATGAAATGGGTCAGCCAGGACTTTTCGCTGCCGGAAAAACCGGTCCTGATGAACCACGCGGTGTTCAGTTTTGACCTCTCCCTGATCCCTTTACTGGCAAATCTGGCGATGGGTGGACACATCGTGCTGAACGCCAAAGACGATATTCAGAAAGCGAACTGGCTGGAGCGACTGAAAAGCAACGCCGTCTCCGCCTGGGTTTCCACCCCCTCTTTTGCTTACCAGCAGCTGCTTTCCCCGCAGTTCAACAGCGAGTATTTACCTGAACTCAACGTCTTTATCTTCATTGGTGAAGTGTTGAATAAAGCGCTGGTTAAACAGCTTCGCCGCCGTTTCCCGCAGGCCAAAATTATTAACTCCTATGGCCCAACGGAAGCGACCATCGCGACCACCGTGGTCGAGATCACGGATGCGATCCTGAACAGCGACAGCGCCGTGCTGCCGGTGGGGGTCATGATGCCTGAGAGCAGAATGGAAATTTCCGCCGAGGGCGAGCTGATTATCTGGGGTAAAAACGTCATGCGCGGCTACCTCGGCCTGCCGCAGGAGAACGCAGAAAAATTACTCCGTCGGGAAAATGAAGCATTTCGCGGCTACCGGACCGGCGATCTGGGCTATGAAGCGGGGCTTATTTACTGCCAGGGACGCAACGACAGCCAGGTCAAACTGAATGGCTACCGTATTGAAATCAACGAAATTGAAAACCGCCTGCTGGCAATGTCCGGGATTAACGAAGCGGTGGTGATGCCGCTGATGAAACCCTGCGGCAGCGTGCTGCGCATTGCCGCGTTCTGCGTGACGGAGCTGGCGCCGGATACCATCAAAACCTCGCTCTCGAAGGTAGTCCCCCACTACATGGTGCCGTCACAAATTATCGTAAAAGACGCTTTGCCGCTGAATCCTAACGGCAAAATTGACCGCAAGCTGCTGGACGCTTACGCCCGCACAAATTAATGACCCCAGGAAAAATTATGGAACAAGAAATTCTCGCCCTGTTCGAAAAAGTGTTATCCCGTAAGGTGGGCTTTCACGATGAGCTGATTGAATCCGACATTCTCGACTCCATCCTGGCGGTCGATATGGTTCTGGAAGTGCAGGACGTTTACGGCTGCACGATCCCGCCGACAGACGTGGCGACGGTGCTGAAAACCCCGGCGGACCTGGCCCGCTATATTGAAGAAAACCGCTAAACGCCCCTGCTGTTAATCCTGTCCTGAAGGCTCTGGCGCATCGCGCCAGAGCCCAGACGCAAAATGAATATCCTTCACCGGAATTAAACCAACCGCTTTTGTGATTTCTCCTACACTTTAGGGGTCGTGTTGTTCTTAACAGAGGAGTCTGCGGTATGGCATTCGTAACCACGAAAGACGGCGTCAACATTTACTACAAAGACTGGGGTCCGAAAGAGGCTCAGCCTATTGTCTTCCACCACGGCTGGCCGTTGAGTGCCGATGACTGGGATAACCAGATGCTCTTCTTCCTGGCAGAAGGCTATCGCGTTATCGCTATCGATCGCCGCGGACATGGACGATCGGACCAGGTGAGTGAAGGCCACGATATGGATCATTATGCGGCCGATGCGTCAGCCGTGGTTGAAAGCCTGGATCTGCACAATGCCGTGCACGTCGGTCACTCCACCGGCGGCGGCCAGGTCGCCCGCTATGTTGCGAAGTACGGCCAGCCGCAGGGGCGCGTCGCCAAAGCGGTGCTCGTCAGCGCCGTCCCGCCTCTGATGGTCAAAACGGAGACGAACCCCGGCGGAACGCCGATCGAGGTCTTCGACGGCTTCCGCAAAGCGCTGGCGGCTAACCGCGCCCAGTTTTATCTCGACGTTGCCAGCGGTCCTTTCTACGGTTTTAATCGCGATGGTGCCGACGTTTCGCAGGGTACGATCCAGAACTGGTGGCGTCAGGGGATGATCGGCAGCGCCAAAGCCCACTATGAGGGGATTAAGGCGTTTTCAGAGACCGACCAGACGGAAGATTTGAAAACCATCACCGTTCCCGTTCTGGTGCTGCAGGGCGATGACGATCAGGTTGTGCCGTATAAAAATGCAGCCCTTCTCCAGGACATGCTGCTGGCGAACAGCGTGCTGAAAATTTATCCGGGCTTCCCGCACGGGATGCATACCACCCATGCGGATACTATCAACGCGGACATTCTGGCCTTTATTCGCTCATAACGCCGCGTTTCTTGCCGGGTGGCGCTGCGCTTATCCGGCCTACGCCACGATATCCCGCTCAATGCATGAACGCCACCCGAGGGTGGCGTTGTTTATTCCGCTTAGCGATTATCCAGCTGGGCGCGAACGTTGTTCAGCCCGGTGGTGTTGATGCGGTAAGGCTGCCCGTTCACGGAGCGGATGAGCTTTTTGGTGCGGAGTTTTTTGAAGACGTTCAGCGTGCAGTCGCTCAACACCAGCCCTTCACGGGTGTAGCACTCAACGGACGTGACGCGGCCAGAACTGTCGCGGACGTGCACGATACGCCCACCTTTGGCGAGAACGTGTAAGGTACGTTGTTCCTGACGGGATAAATTCATACTGGAAAACCTGTGTAATCATCATGCGTAAAAAACGAGCCCACACCCGCAGGTGCGTGCGTAAGGTTTAAGCGCAGCGATAACCAGTCCGTCCTGAAAAGGGCGGGAAGCTGATTATCTGATGAAAACATTCTCCAGCATCAAAGCCTCGGTAAGCGATGAATAGATATTTACGCGGTGAATGATAACGCCTGGTTTTTACAGGGGAATAGCGGGAGGTTAAAAGTGTGATCTGGATCGGTCCGTGAAATCGTCTTTACTCCCTTTTACTGCCAGACTGGGGCATCTTATTGAACGCTGACTGGAGCTTTTTAATGCCTGACTATACCGTGGTTGAAACCGTCCCCGCTGCGGAGGACTTTTGCCGCCTGCGCGAAATCTCGGGTCTTAGCCCTCGCCCGCTGGAGGCGGCCCGAAAAGCGCTGCCCGGCAGCTGTTATGGCATGCATATTCTGTTTGAGGGTAAACCGGTGGGTATGGGGCGAATCGTAGGGGACGGTGCGTTGAATTTCGATATTGTCGACGTCGCCGTCGATCCCCTTCATCAGGGGAAAGGGCTCGGCAGAGTCATTATGGAAACGTTGGTTGCCTGGCTGGATAGCCATGCCTGCAAAGGGGCGTACGTTTGTTTAATGGCGGATGTGCCCGAGCTTTATGCAAAATTTGGTTTTACGCTGGTTCGCCCGGCAAGCGAAGGAATGGCCAGAGTCTGGTGAAGGGTAAATCCGCGGTAGGACAAAAAGAAAAACCCCAGGTTCACGAGTAACTTGGGGTTTATATCTGGCGGAAGCGCAGTCCGCCAAATTAACGTCCGAGAACGCCAGAAATAGTTCATTTTTACCATTAATAAACAATATGTTGTCAAAAACAGATGTCCGAAGACGTCTTGCGACATCCGAGAAAATCTGACATTTTATGCAGTACCTTATGTATGGCGGGTTGTATGACAGGGTTTAACATATGCCAAAGAAAGCCAAAGAACTCACCGGACTGGCCGTTTCCAAGCTAAAAACTGAAGGCTCTTTTGCAGTTGGTGGGGTTGATGGTTTGTATCTCCGGGTTCGGGGTCAGTCCCGTTCATGGATACTCTGTATCGCTATGGGAGTCAGAGTAAACAGATTGGGAAGGACAGTCCCCAGACGTTTGAACATGGGACTTGGTGCCTACCCTGAAGTCTCCTTAGCTGATGCCCGTGATAAGGCTCGTGAACTGCGTAAGCAAGTCCGTAATGGTGTTAATCCCCTTGAAGAAAAACACGCCGCCAGAGCAGAACAAGAAAAGCTGGCTCATAAGAGAAAGACGTTTACCGAATGCGCTGAAGAGGTTATCGAAATTAAGGCCAAGGAACTTAAAAATCAGAAACACATTGCACAATGGCGTTCAACGCTTGAAGCCTATGCTTACCCTGTCGTAGGTGAAAAGCCTATCAGCGCAATCACGAAAGTTGATGTACTGGCAATACTTGAACCTATCTGGTTAACAAAAAATGAAACCGCCAGCCGCCTGCGTGGTCGTATTGAAACCATTATTGATTACGCCAAGGCGAAAGAATACTTTGAGGGCGATAACCCTGCTTCATGGAAAGGTATGCTTAAACCCCTGCTGCCAATGCCAAGTAAGGTTCAGCAACAAAAGCACCATGCAGCCCTGCCCTATAGTGAGATCAAACCCTTTATCTCTGAACTGCAGAAACGAGCGGGCATTTCAGCACGAGCACTTGAGTTTTCAATCCTGACCGTCGCACGTTCTGGTGAAGTCCGTGGCGCTGAATGGTCAGAAATTGATCTGAAGAACAAAACGTGGACCATTCCCGTCAGCAGAATGAAAGCCAGTAAAGAACATCGTGTACCGCTGTCTGACGCTGCGGTAGCCCTGTTAAAGGCTTTACCACGTTTCAAGGACAATAATCTTGTATTCCCTGCCCCTCGTGGTGGACAGCTATCTGATATGTCTTTGCTGGCAGTACTGAAACGAATGGGCCATAGTGGTTTAACACAGCACGGTTTCCGATCAACATTTCGTGACTGGGCTGGTGAAACTACAGATCATCAACGTGAAGTTATTGAACACGCACTGGCCCATCAACTAGCTGATAAAGCAGAGGCCGCTTATCAGCGCGGAACGTTATGGCCTAAGCGTGTGGCGTTGATGGATGATTGGACGCGATATTGTTTTGCCGTTTAACTGCTCTGTTTGAAAACACCATCAATAAAGCGCTGCGTAAGATGGGCTATGACACTACACAGGACATCTGCGCTCATGGTTTCCGCACACTAGCCTGTAGTGCCTTAATTGAGTCAGGTTTGTGGTCAGAAGACGCTGTAGAGCTTCAAGATGAGCCATAAGGAAAGCAACAGCATCCGTGCTGCTTATACCCACACAGCCCAGCATCTTGAGCAGCGCCGCCTGATGCTCCAGTGGTGGGCTGATTTCCTTGATGCTAACAGCAACGATATGGTCAGGCCGTTTGAGTTTGCTACAAATAAATAAAGGGAAAGGCCGTTCGCGGCCTTTCAACTTCATGCTTAATTACAGTCTATGCTGAATATGATACTGAATCTTTCTCTATCGCTAAACCAGCGATTTTTTCCAGCATTATTTCCCAGAGTGCGTATTTTCTTTTGTGCTCAATAAACAGAGATTTTAAATACTCTTCTGTTGAAGGGATTTTTTCAGTCCATGCAATATCTTTACTGTAATCAATGCTTTTTTTCATATCAGATGCCGCATAGGTGTAGTATTTACTCTGAGAACGACTGATACTGTCCTCTGCCAGCACTCTACGGAGCAGAGTTGCAGAACATGCATAACCATGCCTGTAAAGCTCACTCGATAAGGTACGAACAAAAGAACCGCGTAATAAAGACATCATCTCTGCGATTTCATTTTCACTCGCATTCATGACTTCAGAATCAAGTTTTCCATAACTATCTGTCCCGGACAAGAAAAGAATAACAAACGGAAAGCCTTTGTTCTTTGCTATGCCAGAGAACAAATCCAGTGAGTCATTATTTTTCTCTACCCGATTATAGATATTATAAAAAATAACATCACACCTGTTCTTAAATCCGTCTATACAAATTGTTTTTGCCTGCTGAATCTCGCCTTCTTCAATCAACGCCAGAGCCAACACCTCAGTCCATTTATCACGAAGCCCTGCCTGATCAACTGATTTATCTTCTTTGATTTTATTGAGAACCTGAATGGCTTCCTCAGTGCACAGTTCATCAACCAGCAACTCAGCAAACTTAATGATGTATTCTGGCTGGTTCAGTTTTCTTTTCTCAAAGCATTGCCTGATGAAATCAACATCCCTGATATACAGACTTAACTCAACAGCATAATTAACATCACCTGTCTTAAGAAGACTTTCCCTTAAAGCACGAATAACATTGTATCCAAGCTCTTTTTTATACTTATCAAAAATATCAAAGTTAAAATATACATCACCTTTAAGCACGGAAAGTATTTTATCCGCTATAACATCAATGCTTTTGTCTTTTTGTAGGGACAGGGATTTTAACCATATTTCGACAGCACCATTATAATAGTCCATCCATGATCCATCTGATGTATCAGCAATTTCGCTGACTTTATCAAATGAGAGCAGTAAATCATGGCAAAACGCCTCGGTTTTTTCAGGCAGCGTTGATACCGTCTTTTCAAGTGGAAATATGACATTCCTGTATAGCCCCTCAAAAAAAACCGCTGCTTCATAATAATCATAAAAGCGTTTTGTTTTAATTGCCCTTTTGTATTCAGCCTCAGCTTTTTTCAGTGATTCTTCTGGAGTTAACAGATATTTATTAATAATAAAGGATTTTGCCTGACCATTACTCTCTGCAATATCACAAATTATTTGCATGAGTTGATCGGCAGGCATTTCCTTGAGTAAAGCAAGTTGTTTCTTGTTCAGTTTAGCCATCATCACATCCTGATAATGTTTGGTAGACGCATAAAAGCTAATTGTACTAATACAAGGACAGGACATTCAATAAATGCATTAACATAATGATTTAAAAAGAAATCTGCAGCACACTGTTCATTGATGAAATGCACTATTTACCGTAAAATATCCCCCATCACACAGTAACCTGATACAGATACGTGGAATGGTCAATGAACAAACTTTCGCCTGAAATGCCCGAACTGCAATCAATGAATATCACTGCCGATAACATCACCAAACTTAAATCATTGTTTCCTGAAGCTTTTAATGAAGACAGTGTTGATTTTGAGGTTTTAAAGCAGCTTTTGGGTGAAAATGTAGACGACAAAGAAGAACGCTATGGCCTGAACTGGCATGGTAAACGTCAGGCTCGTCAGCTTGCTCTTACCCCTTCCCGTGGCACCTTGCGTCCATGCAAAGATGAAAGCGTTGATTGGGATAATACCAAGAACCTCATGATCGAGGGCGATAACCTTGAAGTGTTAAAACTTCTTCAAAAAAGTTACGCTGGAAAAGTTAAGCTTATATATATTGATCCTCCTTACAACACCGGTAAAGATTTTGTCTATCCTGATAACTTCCAAGATAATATGAAAAATTATCTTGAAATTACTGGACAGACAGAAGACGGAGCACGTTTAAGCACAAATACAGAAACCAGTGGACGTTATCATACTGATTGGCTGAACATGATGTATCCTCGTCTTAAGCTTGCGAGAAACTTGCTTAGTGAAGATGGTGTTATTTTTATTTCTATCGATGACTCAGAAATAGAGAATCTGAAAATCACCTGTAATGATATTTTTGGTGAAGACAACTTCATATCAACTATATCACGACTAATGAAAACTGGCGGTGCAAAAGGGAATTTTTTCACGCCAAATGTTGAATTTATTTTAGTTTACGCAAAAAATATCAACAGAGCGACTCATTTCAGAGCAAAGATTGGTGCAGAACAAATTGCAACTTATTATAACAAAACACAGAGCGGCGGCATACGCGATGGTGAAATTTATGGTGAAGAAAGGCTTTATAAAGCTAGCTTGGATGCAAGGGCTAACCAACGCTACTGGATAGAATGTCCAGATGGTAGTTTTGTTATTCCTCCGGGTTCCACTTTCCCCAACAGTGTGAAAGAAGGAGTGCAGATCACTCCTGAACGAGGTGATGGTGTATGGAAATGGACGTACACAAGATATAAAGAGGAATATAACCTCGGGAATATTGTTTTCAAAGAAACCACTACATCAGCACTTGTAGATGAAGAAGGGAAGCAGGCAAAATATAACATATACAACAAGCTTTGGTTAAAAGATCAGCAAGAAAAAGGAATGGTGCCGGGAAATTTAATAAATAAATGGGAGAACAGACAAAGTTCTAAAGAATTAAAAGAACTTGGCATACCATTTGATTTTGCTAAGCCCACAAACCTTCTGAAATATCTCGTTGAAATTTCTAGAGTTAAAGAAAATGAAATTGTCATGGATTTCTTTGCTGGTTCAGGCTCCTTTGGCCATAGCCTTTACAAGTACAATGCCGAAAACAACACTTCGCTGAAATATATATTAGTTCAGTTACCCGAAAAATTATCATTTGATAATCAGGAGCAAAAACAGGCATATAACTTTTGTGTCCAAGAAAGGCTACCAAAAACTATCTGTGAATTAACCAAAGAGCGCCTCCGCCGCGCTGGTAAAAAGGTTCGTGAAGACAATCCAGAGTGGAAAGGTGATGTCGGTTTTCGTGTGTTTAAACTCGATACATCTAACATTCGTCCGTGGGAAGCCTCTGCCGAAACCCTTTCAGAACAGATTGATGCCTATGTAAGCCCAATCCTTGAAGGCCGTAGTGAAGAAGATTTGCTCACAGAGTTGATGCTCAAACGTGGCATTGACCTGAGTGTAAACATTGAAACCCGTCAGTTTGATGGATTAACCGTTTCTTGTGTTGACGGTGGCAAATTGTTTACCTGCTTTACCAGTCAAATCCCAGCCTCTTGTGTTGAGGTACTAACCAAGGGGATCATCGACTGGCATAAGAGTTTAAAAGCTGGCAAAGATACTGTCTGCTATTTCCTTGATGACGCATTTGAAAATAATGTTGCTAAAACAAATCTTTGCGCCATTCTGGAACAACATGGCCTAACTAACCTGCACAGCCTGTAAGGGAATGAGATGAAACTACATTTTGAATCTGACCTTACCTATCAGCAAAACGCCATAACATCGGTCTGTGATTTGTTTGAAGGGCAAGAGAAATGGGAAAGCGAAATGACTGTGCTGGCCCCAGCTCAGGGTGCACTCTCATTTGAAGGCGCAACAGGTTCAATGCCTGTTAACCCACAAATACCCGAAGATGATGTTCTGCTGAAAAACTTAAACAATGTTCAGTTAAAAAACCAGCTTCCACCTTCACCTGTGCTCGACAGCCATGATTTTACTGTCGAAATGGAAACAGGGACAGGTAAAACGTATGTTTACCTTCGCACCATGCTTGAGTTGAACAAACGCTACGGCATGAGTAAATTTATTATTGTTGTTCCTTCCGTTGCCATCAAGGAAGGCGTTTATAAAACACTACAGATCACTGAAGAACATTTTAAAAGCCTGTTTGCGGGTATCCCATACGAATACTATCTTTATGATTCGGCAAAACCTGCGGATGTTCGAAATTTTGCAACCAGTTCTGTTATGCAGATCATGGTAATGACGGTGGGTGCGATTAACAAAAAAGATGTTAACAAGCTCTATCAGTCCAGTGAAAAAACAACTGTGGACGATCTGGATAAGCCCATTGATTTAATCCGTGCTACACGTCCAATTATCATTGTCGATGAACCGCAAAGTGTTGATGGTGGCTTGAACGGTGCGGGTAAAACCGCACTTGATGCTATGCACCCTATGTTCACCTTACGCTATTCAGCAACACATATTCATAAACATCATATGGTGTACCGCCTTGATGCCATTGATGCTTACAACCAAAAACTGGTCAAACAGATCGAGGTTGCCGGGCTTGAAGTCCAGAATGCGAGTAACAGCCCTTATGTTAAGCTGCTAAGCATCAACAGTAAGAAAAACGCCATCAATGCTACTGTTCTTGTTGATGTCGCTGATAAAAAAGGCGTGGTGAACCGGACAGAAATTACAGTTTATGATGGCACAACGCTCGACGATGAAACGGGACGGGATATTTACCAAGGTTTCCGAATCAGTGAGATCCGTACGGGTAAAGAGGGTTATCTTACACTCGAAACACCATCAAACACCTACTATATGAACGTTGGTGATGTTGTTGGTGATATTGACCCTATGCTCATCCAGCGTCATATGATTAGACGTACAATCCGTGAACATCTGGATAAAGAACTGCGTCTCAACAATCAGCAAATCAAGGTCCTTACTCTGTTTTTCATTGATAAGGTTGATTTCTACCGCCAGTTCAATGAAGAAGGACAGCGTGAACCGGGTGAATATGCTCGTATTTTTGAAGAAGAATACCTCAAAGCTATTAAAAGCCCTGCATATAAAGATTTGATTCCTTCTCACCCAGAACATGCGAAAGACGTTCATGATGGTTATTTCTCCATCGATAAAAAAGGTGCATGGGCTGAAACAAGCGAAAGCAATAATGCAGGTCGTGAAAATGCTGAGCGTGGTTATAATCTCATCATGAAAAATAAAGAGAAGCTCTTGAGTTTCTCCAATCCGGTTAGATTTATTTTTTCACACTCCGCATTAAAAGAAGGCTGGGATAATCCCAATGTATTCCAGATCTGTAGCCTGCGTGAAATGGGTAGTGAACGTGAACGCCGTCAGACATTAGGCCGTGGTCTTCGCCTGTGCGTTAACCAAGAAGGTGAGCGTGTTCGTGATGATAATATTAACATTCTGACTGTTATTGCCAGCGAAAATTATGAATCCTACGCTGAACGATTACAGACTGAAATTGAGAATGAAACAGGTATCCGTTTCGGTATCATCGAAAAAGAAGCGTTTGCACATTTGATTTTTTCAGATACGGCAAAGCCAGTAGGTATCACTGGTTCACATGAAATCTGGTCAAGCCTGCAGACAGAAGGACATCTGGAAACATCAGGAAAAATAACCAAGTTCCTGAAAGAAGCCCTTTTCGAAGGTTCTTTTGCTATAACCGACAAGTTCGCATCACTGCAGGAACAAATTGAAGCGATCCTTCGTAAATCAGCAGGACGCCTGAATATTAATAATGCTGATGATCGTGAAATAATAAAATACCGTAAGGAAGTCATAAACAGCCCTGAGTTTGAGGCCTTATGGCAACGAATCTGTCAAAAAACACTTTACCGTCTGGCCTTTGATGAAGATGTACTGCTTACATCCTGTACGAAATCACTTTCTGAGATGCCGCCTGTAGCAAAAGCGATGGTTAGTTTTAGCAAGGCTACAATCAAACAAAGTCAATCTGGCCTTGATGTCAAAGCTCAGTCGAATGGGACAACAAGCGCTGTTATTGATGTTGCTGAACAACCGCTGCCTGATATTCTTGGTGTGCTGCAGGAAAAAACAGGACTGACAAGACGCAGTTTAAGTGCCATCCTGAAAGAAAGTGAAAGACTCGCTGATTTTGCTAAAAATCCGCAGCAATTTATCAGTGAAGCCATAGGCCGCATCAACTACTGCAAACGCCTGTCGATTGTTGATGGTATTAAATACTATCCACTGAAAGGTGAAGTATATGCACAAAGCCTGTTTATAGATAAAGAACTTACAGGATATGCTCGAAATCTATTTGAAACCTCATCTAAATCAGTTTACGAATATGTTCCTAAAGATTCTGATGTTGAAAATCGTTTCGCTCAGGAACTCGAAGAACAGGATGAAGTTAAGCTTTATGTGAAGCTTCCCGGCTGGTTTAAAATCCCAACACCGTTAGGAACTTATAATCCCGACTGGGCCTTAGTTATTGAGGACAATGGCGAAGAACATATTTACTTTGTCGTCGAAACAAAAAGTAAGCATATCGGACTTAGCAATGAAGAGGATGCAAAAATAGCTTGTGGCACTGCTCATTTTGATGCACTTGAAGAGCTAAAAGTTAATCCAGCAAGATATATGCGAGCCACAAATTTAAATGAAGTTATGAGCAATAGCTAGAATATAACAAAGGGTCGAAAGGCCCTTTGCGTTCCCTCTAAGGGAACACTCCACTGGAGTGAATACAGAACCTCATACTTAGGAAAAATGGCTCCCATTCAAAATATGTTTTATTTATTTTTTACAAGATGTAATTTATTCCCCCTGCCTTATAGTAAACAATAAATCAATATAGCATTGGTTTTTGAATGATAAATAAAACAAACAGATATGAATATATAAAAATTACCAATCTAAGCACAGCGCCATTTCACTACCATTTTTGACTGTTATTCTCCACAAATCAGTCGCGTATTGCTCAACCCCTCTCCAAGTATCGTCTTGATCATTTTCATTTCCATAAATAGATACACAGACATCATGCTGACCAATATAGGAATAATTGTATGAGTTATTATAGTTTGAATAATAATAAAATGATTTTCTCGGTTTACCGCCAGATGAGGCCCACACACCATTAACACATGATAAGATTTGTCCTGCTGCCGTTCTACCTTGTAAGCCATTAGGGGAACAACTAGCCCCGGCATTAGCTACTCCATTTAGTTGGGCAAATTCACCAACTGTGAGTCTTCCATCTGCTTGAACAGAACCACCTCTGATTTGTCCACCTGTATACACATTTTTGTTACTATATGCTCTGATCCATGAGCTGTCACTCATATACCAGCCACCACCCCATTTTTGGCTGTACCAGCCTGTATCACCCAATGTTCTGAACCAGTTCTGAGTGTAAGTTTCCCCACGGGAAGTGATTGTTGCACCTGATACCGTATTGTTTGAGTTTATTGTGCCATTTACCTGCGTATTTCCTGAAACATTCAGATTTGCACCAACATTAGTATCACCTGTTGAATGTAATATGCCAGAAGTCGTAGTTCCTGTTGCGGTGATATCTTTCGCATTATTAATGTCATTCCCACCCATATTCAGATCACCTGTCATAGGGAGTGTCCCATCACGACGCAAGTAAACAGAATACATCGCTGAATCATATCCAACACGATAGGCCATAAGACCTGCACTGTTGATATTACTGTAATCTGTTGATGTTTCTTTCCACGCCCCCTGCAGCCCTGATGCCACAGTTGCTGATTGTGTCATTCCGCTATCAATACCGGCTTCCTGCATAGCCTTCCCTAATAAGTCGTAGCGATATTTACCACCCTCACTCCAAGGTAAAGTCGTTGTAATAAGTCCATTGATAACATAGTTAGGTGTGGTTCCTGTACGTTTTAGCAGTATCTTATAAGATGATTTTTGGGCATTTACCCCGGTATATGATACTGGCAATAATCCTTCATTAATAAGTGTCTGGTAAGTGATTTCACAACCAGAACTATCACACGTTCTTGGACCCGGATCACTTGACTGGCTGCTGCTCGCCGTCAGCGTAGAAAGCTTGTCATAGCGGATATTGATATAACCATTGACCGCCTCCCCCATCTGTTTCATTTGTTGTCCAACAGCCTTAGCAATCACCGTGTCTTGCTCATTCTTCATATCCTGAAAGCGCATAAACGCCATCATACTACCCACACCCAGCACCAAAACAAGTTCCAGCAAAGAGAACCCTTTTTTATTTTGTTTTTTCATTTTCATCGTCCTTTTTTATTTCACGTACGTATCAATTAACAAAAATAAAAAAGAGGTCAAGGTTGGTTAAGATGTAATCCATAAAAAACCGTTAACAATAAAAATTAGGAGGCGTAATTTTATCCATTATCGTCTTTTGTATGTTATCCTGCTTATGATCTTAAACATTCAGGATAAAAGGTAATGACTGACGCTATTAAAACACTTAATAACATCCGTACCCTTCGCGCTCAGGCACGAGAAACAGATCTGGCTACACTTGAAGAGATGCTGGAGAAATTAACTTCTATTGTCGAAGACAGACGCCAAGAGGAAACAATCGCAAAGCAACAAAATGCTGAACGTCAGGGCAAAATCGAAGCCCTGCGTGCGCAACTGCTTGAAGATGGCATTGACCCGTCTGAGCTGCTGGGTAATGTTAAATCATCACGTCCTGCTGCTGTCCGTGCTCCTCGTCCTGCAAAGTACAAATACATCGACGAAAATGGCGATGAGAAAACGTGGACAGGTCAGGGGCGAACACCAAAAGTGATTGCAGCTGCACTGGAAAGCGGTAAGGTTCTGGAAGACTTTGCTATGTAATGTATGGTACACCCTGTTAGCTGGGGTGTATCATCAAAATGAAAATTAAATTTTTATGAGGTTTCATTATGTCTCGTTATATAGCTATTGTTGTAAAATACGAAAAAATAGAAGATTCTGAACTAATCAAGCCGATAGAATGGGCTATCTACGATCTATTAGATGAAAAGATGCTTCCAGAGCGTTATACACGCCTTTGTGATGCTGAAGAAGAAATAATTGCCCTCGATAAAGTTGCTATACAAAATGAAAAAAATGAAATTAATAAAATAGAAAAAAAGAGATCACGCAAGAATTCTTTTTCTAAATCTTGAAATTAATCAGTAAGGGCGAAAGTCCTTACTGTATACCTCAAATGGAGCTGTTATATCAGTAAACGAATCTCTTAGCGTATTACGGTACATAACAAAATCACCTCCAGCCTCATCTACTTGCTCAAGTATTAATTTTGCAATCGATGATCTTTCATTACTGTAAAAAAGTACATGCTTTTCATGGTGTCTATATCTTAGAT
>OKVZ01000111.1_pt1 | contig 49938 bp, 38 predicted proteins | sample 1606851 | NCBI WGS metagenome assembly OKVZ01 (sample SAMN03281010, study PRJEB24777) | human gut metagenome | isolation source: fecal sample PR157 from 1 month old male Malay infant, caesarean delivered... | reverse complement strand
ATATCCACCCTCGCCATTTAGATATGCAGTAACCACTTTTAATTTAAATGTAAGGTTATATTTTGCCATAGAAAAACCGACCTCCTTAATGTTAAGATTTTTGGTCTAACATTAAGGGGTCGGTTCATTGAGCCAGCTTTTTTCTTGTGTGATATTATGTTGTTGCTTATTATTGGGCCAATCTGATATAATAATACCGTTATGGAGAGGTGTCCGAGTGGTTTAAGGAGCTGGTCTTGAAAACCAGTGACTCCGCAAGGGGCCGTGGGTTCGAATCCCACCCTCTCCGCCACATTAGAAAGCCCTTTAGGTTATGCCTAGAGGGCTTTTTATTGTATGATGATAGAGTAACTAGTATATAAAAAATTTAGTAAATAAAAAGTAGGATTATTGCTGCTGTACATAAAGGTACAGGTAGTCAGACCAATAATCCTACTTTTATTTTAAGATAGGTGATATAAATTTATTTGTCAAGAATGTAGATTAAAAGCTAGGTATATATTATGTGCAATTATAGCAGATTGGTAATTGAGCAGCTGTGATGGGGATTTTAACAATCTTTGAAGTTTGTAAAATACCCTGTATTTATAGTATGATAGCTCTATATGTTATTTTTCTGTAGAAAGGAGCTCGTATGAATCGACTTAGTTTCTCACGAACTCAGATTTTAATTCTTGTCAGCGTGTGGCTAACATTTTTGATTAGCTTTGTTATGCGTTTATCTTGGGCGTCCTTGATGCCTATCGTTAATGAGGCCTTGAGTTTTACTCCTCAAATGGGTACGGCCTATTTATCCGCCTTTTATATGGGCTATGCCATCATGGTTCTACCAGGTGGTATCTTAGCGGATCGCATTGGTTATCGTTACACCATTTTGGTAAGCTTACTTGCCATGGCAGTTATTACGGCATTGATGAGTACTATAGATAATTACACCTATGGCTGGGTATTACGATTCTTATTAGGTATTGTATCTGGTCCGGTACAAGCATCTTGTTTAAGTGCTATTGGGGATTACTTTGGGCCTAATCAACGTGGTGCAGCCGTGGGTATCTTCATGTCCTGTACATCCCTTGGATTGACTACTGTAAACCTTTATGCACCATATGTGGCAACTAATTATGGTTGGCAAAATGCATTTCTTTTAACAGCGGTATTACCAATCCTTGTTTTCATTCTTAGCTATTTTACGGTTCGTAAGCCAAGTGCTGATATCTTAGCTCAACGAGAAGCAGAGGTGAGTGCTGCATCTGCTCATATAGGGGAAAAGACTTCTTTAAAGGAAAACTTGTTACATGTTTTGAAGAATCGCAACATTTGTTGTCTTGCCTTTGCAGGCTTCTTTGCTACCGGTGCTACCTGGGCGGTGGCTCAATGGTCAAACTTGTACATGGTTAAACAGCTCGGCGTTAATGCCATCTATGCAGGCCATGTAATGTCTGCCTTTGGTTTAGCCGCGCTTATTGCGAAACCGACTATCGGTATTTTGTCTGATATCTTACCGATTAAGAAGAACCATTTGGTGGCGCTTGTTATGTTCTTATTTGCACCAGCATTGATCCTCTTTGCGAGCACCACAAATCCAGATATGCTCTTTATAACAGGTCCAATTCTTGGTATTGGTGCTTTCATGCATAGTGCTTTAACAAATGCTCTCGTAATTCAATCCGCAGCACCTCATTTACGCGGTACAACTGCAGGCTTCGTAAACTTGTTTAATCAGATCGGCGTTATGTTGGCACCTATGATTTTAGGTAGCATGTTAACAGCTACAGGCAGTTATCAATCTGCATTGATGACCCTTGCCATTGCACCAGTTATCGGTGCTATTGCATTGTTCTTTGTACGTCTTAAATAATGTGAAAGCATCATACAATAGGTTCCTCTAATTGTATGGAAACAAACAAAATATGAAACAAAAGAGACTGAATTAAATCTCCTAATGAACTGCACCCCAAAAATTGGACACAATTTTTGGGGTGCAGTTCAAAATAGGGGACAGTTCAGTCTCTTTTTATACGTTACGAGTAACTATATTTTTTGATTATGGTTTTTGCGGTGCATGATAATCAGGTTGCGGTCTCCAATCACTCATAGGTGTATTTGGATCTGGCATGTCCTGATTTTGAATGTCGAGAATCCAATCACTAGGTCGAGGTCCTTGTGGAGACGGTGCTGGAACGGGTCCATACATACCTAATTTAGAAGGATATAACCGTGGTTGATTAGATGTATAAGGAGATTCTAATTGGTTTAGCGGTTTATAGACACCTTCTGGTGGTTGAACTCCAAATAATGGCCTATCTTCTGTTGGAGCCGGTGTACTCAATGGTTTATATGGACGAGGTGGTACGTATGGGTTCTTAGATGTATAGGTAATACGCTCTAATTCCAATGCATTATGTAAAATAAATTGACCTATTTCAGCTACAGGAGAACCCTTTGTAGCGACGTGAGCACCTGTAGATAGAACAGAACGCTGATTATTAGCAGTTCCTATAGGTGCGCCATTTACTTGGTAGAATTTCGCCGGTGCTACATGCCAATCCATGAGGTAAATATCTTTAGATGTGTTACCACGATGGTATGTATAATTAGTTGAATAATCAGCAATAATATTCTGCTTTTTATATAGACTAATTGTACGAGCGTGAAGCGTACTATATGTAGGACCTGACTGTGCTAGGCTAAGTGTACTTAAGTCGATATACACAGTCTCCGAAGGGCTATTATAAGCAACTTGGTATTGAGTAGGCTTGTTCGCTAATTCATATTGTGAAATTGCACTAGCTGATTGTAATGTTGCTAATGCTAGTATTAAAAAGGGATATAGTTTTCTCATCTTTGACCTCTCTTATGTGGAATTAGTATACCATAGTCAAACATGTAATTCTATAAAAAATGCATATAAAAATCCATAGTATGTATATTGTATATAATTGTCATTTTGTTATATGATTAATGCATAGTACAGGAGGTCTAGATATGGAAATTATCTGTTTTGGCGATAGCATTACCCGCGGTTATGATGTGCCTTATGGCCAAGGTTGGGTTGAAATTTGTGATGCATCTATAGAGGGTGTACATTTTACAAATTATGGTGAAGACGGATGCTCCGTTCAGGGCATGATTTATAACATTGAAAAATGGCTACCTACAGCTGTAGCTGATTCCACGCGTCATATCTTCTTAATGTGTGGTACTAATGATATCTTACAAGGTCGAGATAGTGCATATGTGTTCAAGACCTTGGTGAAAGCTATTGAACTAGCGAGCACAAAGGGGAAGGTTATTATTGGTTTAGAAACACAAATCGATAGTGATATGGATGGACTCGACATTGTGGTGCGAGAGGTTAATGAACAATTGAAAGCCTATGCTACAGAGCATGATTTGAAGGTTATAGACTTTTATACATCATTATACGAAGCGGATCAAATCGGCCAAATTGTCTTTGCTGGTGAAGTACATCCTAATGCACGTGGCTATCGTTTGATGGCTTATAAAGCGTTAGAAGTATTTACAAGATTATCGTAAAAAATAAATCTAAGAATTCAATTGGTAAGATGCATAAAAAAGCCCCGAATGAGATATCTCATTCGGGGCTTTGGTGATTTATATAGTCTTTAGGTGTGAAGGCTTGTAGCTTTCACCATTATAGTTAATTCGTAACGAATTATAGTTAGAATTAGCGAGTACGTGCGTTAGATACGCGAGCGGATTGTGCAATTGCGTATGCAGTACCTTTAACTAAATCGTAAGTATCAGCAGTGTTGCCAGATACTGTTACAGCTGCTACAGTGTCGTCAGTTACTGCGAACAATGCAGTTGCGTAAGGGTGTTGTGCACCGTTTGGAACTGTTACAGCACCAGATTTAACAACGATGTAACGGTTGCCGTTGTTGAATACGTCGTAATGAGCAGCTTGTTTTACACCATCATAGCTTTCATTGTAAGCGAACAATGCAGCTACTTCACCGCCTGCTACTTGACCAGTTTGTTGCATGGAACGCAATTTAGCAGCTGCTACAGCTGTTGGTTGAGTCATGTTAACAGTGATACGCAAGGAGTTGTTGTTTACAACTGCTTCAGTGATTACGTTTGTAGAGAATACATTTGCAACGCCGTCGCCAGCACGGTTGTAGGAGCTAGCAGTTTTCACTTGGTAGCCGTTAGTGTATGCAGGCAAGTCGTAAGTGTAAGATTTGCCGTTCAACAACAAGTCGAATGCGTTTAATTGGTTAGTTTTATAACGGGAAACGTATGCACTGCCGTTACCATTAGCTGTTACGGAAGTTACAGTTTCTTGGTATATAGGTTGGCTGTTAGTAGCGATAGGGTCCATGATTTGAAGACCTACAGCTGTTGTTTCAGGTGCTACGAAGATTGGATCGCCTAATTCTTTAGATACAGGCATTTGTTGAGCCATGTCACCTGCTGTGTAAGGTACCGCTGGTAATGGTTTGTAACCAGGGCGTGGTGCGCTTGTTACATAACCAGATTGGTACGCTGGTGTAGCTGCTTGAGGTGCAGCGTAAGTATATTGCTCAGCTGCAGCGCGTTCGTAAGCACGTGCATTAGCATCAACGGATGCTGCGAAAGCAGAGAAAGACATAGTTGTAGCTGCAAATACTGCGAAAGCAGCTGCTAAATGTTTTTTGTTCATAATAGTTCACTCCTAAATACATGATTTTTACAAATAACACAAATACTAACATGTATTATATATGAAATTCTGTTAATTGTAAATAAAATATAAATTTTTTTCTTAATTATAAACAAATATAATCAAATGAGTCAAATTTTGTACAATTAGCTTAAATTAACCCCAGAATTAAGCACAGAATGTCATATTACTATATAATAGTATTTATGTATAATGACATTATTATATCGAAAAAAATAGTTTTAGGCTATACCTAAGAACAAGAAATATATAAATAAGATGAAATTTGCGAATTATATAAATTATATAAATTGAGATGGTGAAAGTTTCACTAGGGAGGTCTCATGAGTATTAGCGTCTATTATGGACGAGCAGGATCAGGCAAGACACGTGCCGTATATGAACGGATACGTCAAGTCATGACAGATTGTCCAGGGGAACCTATAATCTTACTCGTTCCTGAGCCAGCTACGTATCGGGTAGAGCGAGAGCTGGCAGAATTTATGCCTGAAAAAGGTTTTACTACGGTTCGCGTCGTAGGTTTTGGTCGTTTGGGTTACCAAGTATATCAATCTATAGGCTCCAAAGGGGCCGGTCAATCAAGCTTATCTAGCTTTGGCCGGTCTATGTTGTTGCGCCTTGTTATGAAGCGGAAACAAAAGGAGCTAGGCCTATTAGAACAGGCTACAAAACGTCCTGAGTTTTCTTCTGTATTGCAACAGCTTTTTTCTGAGTTTCGCGCATTCCGCGTTGGTCCTACAGACCTAGAACGTGGAGCTGATTCCGTAAAAAATAAAGTATTACAAAAGAAATTGCGCGAGCTTGCCATCTGTATGGCTGCCTACGAGGAGGAAATCAGTCGTCATGGGGAGCGAGACATCGATCCAATTATGGAAATCGTTGAGGCTTTGCCTCAATCTCCACTGATGGAAAATAGCCATGTCTTTATCGATGGATTCCATTGGTTTACACCTACACACTACGAGTTGATTTATACCTTGTTTGATTTGGCTAAGGAAGCGGTTATTACTATCGACTTGCCAATGGCTCCAAAGGCTTTACATATTGCACGTCGAGGGGAACATCTTTTTAGCCGTCCTTTAGAGATTTACGATACTTTAGTGGCTCGTTATGGGTCTAGTATTAATTGGGTTGGATTTGATGGCAAACGGGGCCCTCACATCGTACAAGAATTAGAAGCGAATTACTTTACTAGCCCTAGTAAGCAAAATTCTACTGATACTACTATTCCACTCATTCGTGGTTACAACCGAGAACGGGAAGCCGATGCGGTGGCTCGCCGTATTTTAGCCTACGTTGAATCCTCTCCAGAGGCACGTTACCGCGATGTATGCATCATGCTTCGCGAGTCGGAAACGTACGGAGATACCTTAGAGAAGGTCTTCGGTCGTTATGGTATTCCACATTTTATCGACCGTCAGCGGCCTATGAAAAACCATCCATTAGGCGAATTGTTGACAGCCCTCTTTGATATCGTGCGTCATAGCTACAGTCGAGACAGCATGTTCTTATTGCTTAAAACAGACTTGATGCCTCTTTCCCGTGAGGCCGTAGATGAATTAGAGAACTATGTGCTCGAGTTTGGTATCGATCATTATAAATGGGAACGTGAAAGCTGGCCCTATTTACGAGGCTTTCATGAAGGTCAAGATGAAGAAAGTCATGTAGATGCACCGCGTAGAGCACGTGTTAACAAAGCGAGACAAACCATTATGGACATCTTATCCCCATGGTTTGACTTTGCCGCTCATAGCGAAGGACATACGGGCGCTGAGTGGGGTGCGCAGCTCTATGGTCTCTTAGAAACTTTACAAGTGCCACAGCGCCTTTATGAATGGGCGAAGGACGCAGAAGCTATAGGTGATCAAGAGTCTAAAGCCAGCCATGAACAGATGTACAATGCGGTTATTTCTTTCATAGATGAAATCTCTATGGTCATGAAGGATGAAGTGTTGACCCTAGATGAGATGATGTTGCTCCTCGAAGAAGGCTTGAGCGATGTAAATTATTCTATGATTCCTCCGTCCTTAGATCATGTGGTAATTACCACCATTGAACGTGGTTATAGCCAATGGTGGCCTAAGGTATTCGTCATGGGCCTCAACCAAGGTGTATTCCCACAAAGCATGGGTGATGAAGGTCTTATTAAGGATAAGGAACGCCAAGAGTTAGCCGATGCAGGTATTACCCTTGCTGAAGGGGCGTTGCCGAAGGCTTTCAACGAGAATTTCCTATTATACCTAGCTATGACGCGGGCATTCGCTTCCTTGACGCTGTCCTATGCAAGCTCTGGTGAAGATGGAACAGGCCTTGAGCCATCCCTCGTGGTGAAACGACTAGAATCTCTTGGTTATGTAGATAAGGCGGTAGAGATTCCACTCTCCATTGCACCTGATACTGAGTCGGATTATGTATGGAGACCTTTACAGAGTTTGTCCCTATTGTCTGAGCGCTGGGGCGCCCTCTTTAGTGGGCATGAGGTCAATCCATTGTGGTGGGGCCTCTATAACTGGGCTCGTGAAAGTGACACCTACCGTCCTCGTTTAGGTGAGGTGTCTCGTGGTATTCGAGATAATAATGATGTACCTGTCATTACAAAGGATTTAGTGAATGGATTGTTCTTATCTAAAGGCTATATGTCTGGTTCTGTGACGCGTCTAGAAAGATATCAGCAATGTCCGTTCAAGTTCTATGCTCAATATGGTTTAAAACTAGAACCGCGTCGTGTACGTTCCTTTGGCGCCCCTGAAATTGGTACATTCCTTCATGCTAACTTAGAGCGTTTAGGTAATTATCTATTAGATAACAATAAACAATGGCGTGACCTTAACGAAGAGGATCAACATAACTTGTGCCATATGGTAGCAGAAGAAATTTTACAAGAAAATCCGGGTGGCGAGGAAACGAGTGACGCCTACCAAAAGGCAATCGAGCAGCGTGTACAACGAACATTACATGTGACGGTAGACCGCCTTGTAGAGTGGTCGAAGCGCAGTGATTTTGATACGAAATACTTAGAGCAAGATTTTGGACGTCAAGGTGGCTGGGACCCTATCCATGTACCCCTTGGGGAAGACCGTTATTTACGCCTCATCGGTCAAATCGACCGCATCGATGAATATACCCGAGATGGTCAAACTTATGGTATGGTTATTGACTACAAATCGGGTGGCGCACATGTGACGGCCCAAGATGTATACTATGGCCTTAAATTGCAGCTTATGACCTATCTATTGGCCTTAGAATCCGCTTATGGTAAAACGCAAGGCGAATCTATAGCTCCTGCGGCTGTGGTGTATTCCTATGTGAAAAATCCTAAAATTCCTGCCGATGCGCCTATATCTTATGAAGATGCAGTATCTTTGGCTAAGGAAAGCGATGCATGGCAAAACAGTGGATACTTCTCTGATGATATCGAGTTGTTGACGCATATCGACAATAAATTTTTGTCCTATGGATCTAAACGAGGACCATATGTACCAATCGCTACGAAAAAGGATCAAACTATTTCTAGTAGAGATTTGCGTAAGGTTAAGAATTCTGGCGAATTTGACGTAATGTGTCGTTACACCAATCATGTAATGGCTGACATCGGTCGCCACATCGGGGACGGTCAATTCCCAATTCAGCCTTACCAGTTAAATAAGAATAGACCTTGTACATACTGTGATTACAATACTGTATGCCGTTTTGACTCTAGCCGTAATAAGTATAATTATCTGTCCGGCTTATCTGAAGATGATGCGTTAGAACGGATGAAAGAGGTTCTAAACGAAGGAGGTGAAGACCATGGGTGTTAAGTGGACGCCGGAGCAGGAGTCTGCCATCATAGCGCCTAAGGATTCGTCCTTATATAATCAAACCTTACTAGTAGCGGCAGCGGCCGGTTCTGGTAAAACGGCAGTTCTTGTAGAGCGTATTATTACTCGTCTTAAAGACATGGATAACCCGTTATCCGTTCAAGAGCTCATGGTTGTAACCTTTACAAAGGCAGCTGCTCAAGAGATGAGCGCTCGTATTGGTCTTGCTTTGGCGAAAGCCATGGAGTCTACCGATGACGAGGCTATGCAAGAGCGCCTTGAACGACAGCTTAATCTGTTGCCGTCTGCTCATATTTCTACGTTGCACTCCTTCTGCCAATGGGTGATTCGGTCTTACTTTTACAAGCTCGATATTAATCCTACTGCTCGCATCGGTAACGAAGCAGAAATGGCATTGTTACAACAAGAGGTGCTAGCCGATTTATTGACTAAATCCTATGAAGAAGGCCTTTATAATATCTATGAATTGGCGGATTTCTTTAGCGATGATAAATCGGATGCAGGCTTAACGGCGAAGATTATGTCTTTATATAACTACGCTATGTCCCTTGCTAATCCTGATGGGTGGTTACGAAAAGCCTTAGAGCCTTATAAAGAGGCGATGACTATAAACCCTAGTGAGACCCTATGGGGACAATATATGTGGGATAACCATGTAGCTGTTATGGACCGCATTCGCGAGCGCTTAGAGCGGATGGAACAAATCCTATTGGATCCAGTGGGGCCTCATAAGTGGCAAAATATATACGATAACCAACTAGCCGCACTAGGCATGCTTTCATCAGCCCAAACTTGGGATGATATGGGTGAAGCTTGTAAGCATACGGATACCTTTATTAAGGACCAGTTCCGCATGGGGTCAAAAGAGGCACAAGCTTTTGATCCCATATTGGTAGCAGAGTTTAAATCCTTAGGTTCCCAAAATAAAGATGACCTTAAAGCCATGCAAGCCGCTGTGTTTACCGTGCCTGAATCTACCTTACAAGAACAGTTCAGGGCTCAATATCCCATTATTGAAGGTTTAGTAGAGCTAACCATTGCGTTCCACCAAGCCTATCGGGATATGAAGCAAGAGCAAGGTATTATGGACTTTAGTGACTTGGAGCATTTATGTTTAGCCCTTCTTGTTGAACCTGGTACAGAGGATGATCCTCAGCCATCCGACGTGGCGAAGGAATTGCAAGATAGTTTCAAAGAAATCATGGTCGATGAATACCAAGATACAAACGGCGTGCAAGAGACGATTATCAACTTGATTTCTCGCGTCGACAATCGGTTCTATGTAGGAGACGTGAAGCAGGCCATTTATAGCTTCCGTATGGCTGATAGCTCTCTATTTATGGAGAAATATAACACCTATGGCGGTAATGATGCGGTAGAACGTCGTATCGACCTAGCGAAGAACTTCCGATCTCACGAAAATATTTTGGCTGCCACGAATTTCTTGTTCTATCAAATCATGACAGAAGAGGCGGCGGAGCTCAATTATACTGAGGCCGAATCCCTCATTCCTGGCCGTATCGTAGAGGATGCGCCTGAGGATTGGGTTGGAGGCGACGTGGAATTGCAGCTTTTAGATGTGAGTAAGGATACCCTCGGTGCTAGTGAAAGCGACGAAGACGAAGGGGATGACCCTGAGAATAATGAGCGCGAGCTAGATTTTATTATTCAAAAGATTAAGGAAATTCACGCTGCTAAGAAGCAGGTGCAAAATCCGGATGGCACATTCCGCCAAATCGAATGGCGAGACTTTGCTATTTTGCGTAGGTCTTTAGCCGGTTGGGGCACTCGTGCTGTAGAGGCCATGCGCCAAGCGGGTATTCCTGCGGTGGTAAACGAGCGGGATGGCTACTTTGAAGCCCAAGAGATTCAGCTCTTATTAGCGTTGTTATCCATCATAGATAATCCTGAACAAGACTTGCCGATGGCGGCGGTATTGCACTCGGGATTAGTTGGGCTTGATGCCAATGAACTAGGTGCGTTACGTTTATCTGGTGAGGGCTCTTTGTGGTCTCTCATGCCTGCTTATGCAGAAGCAGCTCAAGATGAGCGATTACTATCCTTTATTGGACACATGGAACGGTGGCGTACCTTGTCACGCCGTCACGGTGTGACCGATTTATTGTGGGATATTTACGAATCCCAAGATTACGTAAACTATGTAGGTGCCATGCCAAATGGTCTTGTGCGTCGAGCGAATGTCCTCGCTTTATACGACCGAGCTAAGGGCTATGAGGCCTCTGGATTCCGTGGGCTCTTTAGATTCTTGCGCTTTGTTGAAAGCTTGCGCGACAGTAATCAAGATATGCCTCTTGCTAATGTGGTAAGCGAAGCGGACAATGTGGTACGCCTCATGACCATCCACAAGAGTAAGGGGCTTGAGTTTCCTGTAGTATTCTTATCCGGGGTGCAAAAGGGATTCAACATGATGGACCTTCGTTCAGAGCTACTCATCGATAAGAATGCAGGACTTGGTCTTAAGGGATATTTCCCAGATATTCGGGTATCCTTCCCAACTATGCCGTGGTTCTATGTAAAAGATGTAAAGGAAGCGGCCCTCAAAGCAGAGGAAGAACGGATTCTATACGTAGCCTTAACACGGGCACGAGATAAGCTGATTATGACAGGTCATTTTAAAGGCTTTAAAAATGCTAAAGGTAAGTTGAGTACCTTAGGTGAACTCATTAAAAATACAGCGTCAGTAGAAGGTCAACAATTGCCGACGGATATTATCACCCAAGCCAATACGTACTTGGATTGGCTCATTATGGGCTTTGCTCGTCATTTGGACGGTGGTAATCCATTGCGCGTAGCCATTGAGTACGAAGGACCGACCTATTTTGACTTACCAGATAAAAAATGTCGCATCAAGGTCGAAGTCCACGATGGTTCTCTCTACGGTGATCTCGATTATAAAGCAGATATCGATGAAACTACCATCAATAAGGTGCGAGAATTACAAGCTGTTAATTCCGTGGAACTGCCACCGGAAATCGAAGACCGCTTCAACTATACCTATCCGTACAGTGACGCTACGCGGCGCACGGCTAAGATTTCCGTTAGTGAATTGAAACGACGATTCCAAGAACGGGAACTTGAAGCAGGCACTATTGATACCTTGAACGAACCAATTGTAACGGTCGATACAGGCGCTAAACGAGCTGTTTCAGATGCAATCTTAGGTCAAGCTATTAAGCTAGATATTCGTAATGCTGATAGGGACGCTACAAATAATGCTGATAGCGACGCTACAAGTAATACTGCTGTATCAACTCTTATAGTTTCTGCTGATGATTTAGCGAATTCCGTATTCGGCCGCAAGCCGCAAGCATTACAGTCCGAAGAGGATGTGTTGACAGGGGCTCAATGGGGTACCTTGATGCATGAGGCCATGCAATGGTTACCTCTTGCGCAGTATACTCAAGCTTCTTTAACGAAAGAGCTTGATGCACTTGTAACGAAAGGGACTTTCACAGAGGAAGAACGAAATCTATTGAGTGATACAAGTCTATATAAATTCTTTAGTTCTGATCTTGGGAAGCGTCTTATCAATGCGAAGCACATAGAACGTGAATTGCCGTTCAGTATGCTTTTTGAAGGAAAACGCGTATATGATACCTTAGAGGACGGCGAAAATCTATTCCTCCAAGGTATTATCGATACTGCCTTTGAAGAAGATGGTGAGTGGGTTCTTGTAGATTACAAGACGGACCGCGTCAAATCTGGGGAAGACCTCATCAAGCGTTATAAAATACAAATGGATCTCTATAAAGAGGCCTTGCAGCGATTGACAGGGATGCCTGTAAAAGAATGTTATATCTATAGCTTCCGTTTGCATGATGCTATCATTATAGACTAGCCTTGTAAGTATATGCTTAACTTAGTGCTATGCATGAGAAATATGCAGGGGCTAGGTAGGTATTTCCTATAAGGTAATGAACATAAAAAAGCTCTCTATTCTTGAATAGAGAGCTTTTATGTTATAGATTGTTATATAGTTTTGTCCTGTAGATTTCTCTACAATTTATTAAATATGTGGTAGTATAGGCAAATTCAAAGCCTTTTTCTTTTTGTGTTTTGCTGGGGCAAATACTTTTAGAACCCGTGGCAATACTTCGATATCTACTGGCATGGATGGGCCTTGGTCGCCATCCATATTAGTAGGTAAATCACCGATATTAGATAATAACTCAATATGAGCCTTTTTCACAGTTAGTGTTGTTGTATAACGGGAGTTGTAGATGGCACCACTAATGATAAGTGGCAATACGCTGAGTATATCGAGGATGAAGTATTCCTTGAATATTATGATGCGCATATAACCATCATCTACAGATGCTTCCGGCATGAAGCGTTCAAAGCTAGATACTACATTGGTGAGCAATGCAAGAACGAGTGGGGATTTACAGATAAAATCGTCATTCTCTGTTTTGATGCGGTATGTGTAGTCCTTTGTTGTGAACAAAGCTTGGCCTGCGCGTAAGAAGTAGGCTAGAGGGCCCAAGATGCTTTTTTCCTTTGGGGTAACCTCTTCGATTACCTTTGGAATAACACCGGCTGCGATATTATTGCAGAAATATCTGTCGTTACAACGACCGATATCAATGGTACGTGTTTGATTAATATCAATACGTTTGATCGCCTGTGTTGGATTCTGATGAATACCAAGGGCACGAGACATATCGTTTACAGTACCAACAGGAATGAAACCAAAGGTAGATTTAAAGCCACCTTGGGCAATACCGTTAACGGTTTCATTTACGGTGCCGTCACCGCCCATGCAGAACACAGCATCGAATCCACGTTCGCAAGCATCCTTTGCGAAACGTGTAGCATCGCCTTCACCAGTAGTGAATTTGACCTCAATCGTTTCAAACAAGGTGCTCAATTTCCATTGTAAATCGAGGGCATAGCGACGTGCCGCACCGCCACCTGATACAGGATTTATGATAACTAAACAACGGCTCATGGTACAACTTCCTTACTTTCAAAAATGAGATATAGCTATTATCTATCGTTAAATTGACAGTCTTAGATGTGAGCTCTATAATTATACTATATGTACTAAATCACATATAACATATTTATTCAAAATACAAAATATATCGTACAATATATTATACTCATTTTAGCCGTTCTTTGAAAGTACGAATGAGTTGAGGGGATATAAGATTAGGGGATATTAATGGGACGACAAGATTCTAAAGATAAATACAAATTGTCCGCTGTGGACTCCATTGAAAGATTACCACTTAGTGAACAAGTTTATTTAACATTAAAAACAGCTATCTTAACAGGCGAATTGATGCCACAAGAAAAGCTTAACGAAGTAAAAATTGCAGAACAGTTACAAGTGAGTGCTACACCTGTTCGCGAAGCATTCCGTAAATTGGCTAAAGATAATCTCGTAGTTATCGTTCCTTGGAAGGGTGTTACTGTAAAGGCGGATACTCCTGAAGAGATTATTGCATTGTATCAAGTGCGTGAAGTAATGGAAGGACTCGGGGCGCGACTTTGTGCCCGTCATGCCACTGATGAACAAATTAAAGAGCTGCGTGAAATTTGTAAAGAAATGCATCAAATCGAAGAAGCTACAGAACGCGTTGAAGTAAATAGTCGTTTCCATACTATGATTGCTCATTATTCAGGTAATGAACGCGTTGTAGAATACTTAGCGAGCTTCCGTGAACGCGTTAACCGCGACATGTACATTAGCTCTTTTAATGCAGTGCGTACTCATGATTGCGACGATGAACATGATCATATCGTAGATGCTATTGAGCGTCATGATGAAGTAGCAGCTGAAACTGCTATGCGTCAGCATATTAATAATGCATTTATCTTCAAAAAAGCAAATGCTGAAGTGCAACACAAAAAACTTAATGAAGTATAATGCCTATTGTTGGCATGCTTTATAAAAGGCTCCGCCGTTGGCGGGGCTTTTTCTGTACGAGTGTTAATACTGTATTTGATTTGATTAGCTTAACTTAACTTAACTTAGCTTTGGCTTAACTTTAGTTAGCGCGCTGTTCCTCGTATGACTTAGAAATTCTAATCGTTTATAGTGTGACGTAAGATGAGCATTGCAACTTTTATAATCTATGATACGCAACCTTACAAGCTGAGCTACATCAATTTGGAATGCTTGAGCAATTTTAAATAAAATTTCTAAAGACATGCCGGATATGCCTGTGCCACACTCTAGCTTGCTCAGATAACTGCGGCTAATCCCAACGTGGCGTGCTAGCTCGTGTTGGGACATATTTAGAGATATGCGAATGTTGGCAATTTTATGACCTAAACATACATATTGATGTTGTAAAAATGGGTCTTCGTAGGTATTTATTCGCAGCTCAGTTAACGGTGTTGTTAGAGGTTTCATAGGGATTCCTTTCTTTTCCCTGCTCTCTAAATATAGTATACTGAGACTGTTGGTCGTTGACTAATATAGAAAACTAGATATTTATCGGTTATTTCAGATAATTACACGGATTGTGAAAATCGTAGGATACTACTGTAAGTATAGGAGGCAATATGGAAAAATACATTGCAGTTGCCATTGGTGGCGCAGTTGGTGCGTTGTGTCGCATGGCTCTTGGCGAATGGGTTATGACAAAGGTGAGTTCCTTTCCATATGGAACGGTTGTAGTAAACCTCATTGGTTGCTTTATTATTGGCCTTGTACTAGGTCTATATATGCAAAAGCCAGATTTATCGCAGTTGGCGAGATTTTTCCTCGTTGTTGGTGGACTCGGTGCATTTACAACATTTTCAACCTTTGCCTTTGAAATGTTACAACTCATGATGACTGAGTCCTATGTACAAGCCCTATTCTATGGTTTTGTACAAGTTGTAGGGGGCTTAATCCTTTGCTGGATTGGTGTACTACTTGCGCGTATACTCGGTGCAATCTGATCTTACCGAATAAGGTGACTTGAGTTACAGCATATATAAAGCTATTTTTATATAATTATTTGGTAAGATACACAGAACTCTAGATTATAAAGGGAGATATTATGAAATCCATTAGAACACAAGATGCTGTAGGGTATGCATTAATACATGATTTAGTACGCATTGTTATCGGTGAGGTGAAAGATACGCCGTTCCGCCGTGGCCATGTGATTACGGAAGAGGATATTCCAAAATTACTAGACCTTGGTAAAGAGCATATCTTTGTGATGGAACCTGAGGATGAAGGATTCTTGCACGAAGAGGACGTGGCACGTGCTTTGTACAATATGGCAGGTGGCGAAAATATGCACGATGGACCTATGGCGCAAGGTAAAATCGAAGCTATTGCAGACGTAGACGGTCTCTTTAAAGTTGATGTAGATCGCTTACATGCTATTAATAGCATTGGCGAGCTTACTATCGTAACGAGATTTAATAATACACCGGTGAAAGTAGGCGATAAATTAGCGGGCATGCGTTGTATTCCATTGTTATTAGAGGAACAACAAGTGGAGGATGCAAAGAAAATTGCTAATGGCAAGCCTTTACTTAATGTAAAACCATTCGTACGCAAAACAATGGGCATTGTTACTACAGGTTCCGAAGTATTTGAAGGCCGTATTAAAGATGCTTTCACCCCAATCATTGAGGAACGTTGTGCAGAGTTTGGTGTAAATAAAGTAGCCCATGAAATCGTAACGGATAATACAGACGATATTGTGGCGGCTATCGACAAGGTAAAAGCAGCTGGTGCTGATATTATTTTTTGTACCGGCGGCATGAGCGTTGACCCTGACGATTTAACACCAGGGGCCATTAAACGTTATGCAGATCGCGTAGTGACATACGGATTACCTGTATTGCCAGGTTCTATGGTTTGTATTGCTTACTGTGCTGATGGTACACCGATTCTTGGCGTTCCAGGTGGCGTATTATTCAGCAAACCAACGGCATTTGATGAAATCTTGCCACGCCTCGTAGCAAACGATGAAATTACTAAAGAAGACTGCATTCGCATGGGGCATGGCGGATTCTTGGGATAATCCTTTTATGGAACATCTAAAAACTGTATAAGTCCATACAAAAAACGGGTAGATATCTACCCGCTTAAGTGGAAAAATAAGGTGAAAAATGAGTAAGATTATAATATTAGGAAATATATTTATTTTGGCATCTATAATTTCTGGTATAGCCTTATATAAACTTGAAATTCGTAAAACTGCTATTAATGAAGAGTATGAATATATAAAAAAACATAGAGTTTTTGGTAGTTTAACAAAATATTTATCTATTATTTCTCTTATAAGCTTAATACTACTAATTCTTAAAATTATAATTGATAGGGATTATAAAGTAATTGTAAATTATGGAAGTGTTTGGACTATTTTTACACTGATTACACTGTGTACAGGCTATTTTCAAAAACGAGATAGCTTATATTATAGGCGTGGACTTATTGCTATATTTTCGATGTTAATGTTCATTGCTGTCTGTATATATGCGTTTAGACGGATATTATTTTAAATAGGAAATGCATATAAAATATTAAGAAAGACTAAGATTATACAAATCTAATTTGTCCTATAACCATCTAATTTTCTTGATGTTTTCACATTTTAAAGGGGTTACAATTAATGCGTTATCACCGCATTTAGTTGTAACCCCTTTTTCTATTAAAATGATTTTTTTCCTAGTGTAGGATGGCTACAACGTTTTAGTGTTAATGTGTCAATCATGTGGACCGCTTCGTCCAATGTGATATCCTCACGCTTTGTCGGTGTTTCCAGAACTGCCAAAGGATGGTCAGTGCCTACCTCACCGGAGGGCAAGTAAATATATTCTTGGTTGATAGTATCACCAAAGATATATCCCGCTTGTAAATGTTCTTTATGAATGCGACTCATGGTCTCTCCTTACATAATTTCTTTCAGTCTAAAGTCTAGGTAATCTGCAGACACTAGCTCTAATTTAGTAGAACCAAATTCCTTTGGAATGCGCTTAAAGGATATTTGATCGTGTAAATGTCCAAAGATACAAGTATCTACATTGTATGTCTCCATGAGTGCTGTAAAGCCTGAAGGAGCATTGGACTCATTGAACGGAGGATAGTGCAACAATAACAGTTTTGTTACTGGTGTGTTGTGTATGTCTATTATTGATGGCTCTGTCCTTTTAGAACCTGTTGTATCCTCTTTGGTTTCAACTGTGATTTCTTCTATTAGTGTTTTTACAGCTGCATCCATTTCTTGTAGCGCTGATTCGGTACGCATCAGTTCTCTATCGTAAATGGATTGGTCTGTTTCTGGTGTGAAATGGGAGTCTCCAGGGCAGAGGTAGGCACGTGTTCCACCAAAGGCAATAATGCGAGGGCCTTCTTCTGTTTGAATGAGTTCTGCTGTACCATGTCCTTGTAAAAAGGTGATAGCATCACCCATGAGGTTTCTCATCTTGTTAGCGGAGGCCCACCAGTAGTCGTGGTTACCGCGAATCATATATTTTTTGCCGGGCATGGATGCAATTTCTTGTAAGTCGTAAGCTGCTTCATCTAGGCGAAGGGCCCAACTCATGTCACCTACGAGAAAGACGATGTCATCATCTGTCACACGGGCCACCCAATCTTCTTTGATGCGGCTCCAGTGATTATCCCAGTGAGGACCAAAAATATCCATCGGCTTTGTGGGAGGATTGCCAGATAGATGGAGGTCGCCGATGGCAAATACTTTCATAAACATCCTTTCAAATATATCATCAAAATTATTTAGATACAATTTGTATATTAAACTATTTAGAGGCGTGGAAGTACGGCGCAATGTCTTGAATGATTTTTGCAGCTCGTTCCTCGTCGCAAGTTTGAGGTATTTTGTAACCCACGTAAAGTGGTGTTGTGACATAACGGGCTACAACCTTGATGTAGTCGTAACCATCCTCAAGATTATATATAAAATAGTTATAAGACTGACTGTAATTGGCGATGCTACGCAAAACATAACGTAGCACTTGTTGCAATCGGACGGCCACAGAACGAACGGGCGCATCTGGTTTGAATCGAATGTTGTACTCGAAGAAACCAATGATGGGCTGGGTAGACAAGGTGATGCGCACATCTTGATCTTCGTGTAAGAGCCAGCCTTCCATATTTTGAGCTGTAATATCTTCGTGGTAATCATAATCCTCAAGGCCTATAATTTGGCTGTGAGGGTGGCGGATGGAACCGCCAGACATGTATCCATGATTTTTGAAGAAGAGTACCGATTTAAACTCTTTCTGTTCTCGTGTTTCACGCCATTTATCAAGGCCAAATTGGAGAATACGAGCCGCTTCATCGGCAGGCAATGTAGAAAATTCACCGTCGTCCGTTTCCGTTTCAATAATAACCGTTGGCCATGTTTTATCTAATACAGGATATTTGTTCATGAGCCATATGATATGACCTGATGTATCTAGAATATCCGTTAATTTTGAACGATCACAGAAGGGGCAGCGCACTTCTTCGTTGCGAATATTAACAGGCTTTGTGCGCCCTAGTGCGATGTTAAATCGTAGTGGTTTATTCATCATGTGCCTCCTTCCGTATAAGAAAATCTATACTCTTAATCATACCATAATTAGCCCATTCGTACATGAAATAATGGTATAATAATAGGGTATTATTTTAACGATTAAGGAGGCCTTATGAAACCGACGACGCTCGTATTTCCCATTGATGAACAAAATCGCATATTGCTAGGTCGTAAGAAACGTGGTTTCGGGGCTGATAAATATAATGGATTTGGCGGTAAACTCGAGGCTGGTGAAAGCTTCCGAGACTGTGCTATCCGTGAGTTGTTTGAGGAATCTGGCCTTCATGGTCGCCCAGAAGACTTAGAATGTGTAGCGGCTTTTGATTTTCAATTTCCTTTTGATGAAAGCTTAACACATGTAGGTTATGTGTACTTTTTGCGTGCTTTCACAGGCAATGTAGAGGAAACAGACGAAATGGAACCTCATTGGCTAACAGTAGACGAAATTCCTTACGACCGCATGTGGGATGGTGACCGCCAATGGTTGCCAATGCTGCTAGAAGGCAAGAAGTTAAAAGGGCCTATCGTATTTGGCCGAGACAACAGTACGGTAGATAAGATGGATCTGACCACTGTGGATACCGTTCTTGAAAGCGAACACTTGGCGCGCATTGATCTGTATATTAATGGATAATCTGTACCTTATTGGCTGCAACATATATGCAATATGCTTGTAATATGCCTATAGGCCTGAAAGTGGTACTAGAGTCCTAAGTTTATAATATTTTGAGGTAATATGACTGATAAAAAGAACCCTAAGTGGGTGCCACAGCTATTGGCATGGTATGATGTGCATAAACGGGAATTGCCGTGGCGCGATTGTGGAGACCCTTATAAGATTTGGGTGTCTGAGGTGATGAGTCAGCAGACGCGCATTGAGGCGATGAAACCCTATTATGACAATTGGATGCGTTTATTTCCAACCTTGGAGGACCTAGCAAAGGCCTCTGAGGATGAGGTGGTTCACGCTTGGCAGGGGCTTGGTTACTATAGCCGGGCTCGCAACTTGCGCCTTGGCGTAAAGGACGTCGTGGAAAACTACGGTGGTATCGTGCCTCGTGACCGCAAGACTATGGAGTCCTTGAAGGGCGTAGGGTCTTATACGGCTGGAGCTGTGCTATCTATGGCGTACAACGAACCAGAGGTAGCTGTAGACGGCAATGTGCTGCGCATTTACGCTCGTTTATATCGCATCTTTGATGATATTTTGAGCACTAAAGGTAAGAAGGCTATAACTGCTATTGTAGAGGAAACATTACCTCACGATCGGCCTGGTGATTTTAACCAAGCCTTAATGGATTTTGGCTCTGCTGTGTGCATTCCAAAAACTCCGCGCTGTGGGGAATGTCCTATTGTAAACATGTGCGAAGCATACCAACATAAGGATACGGACAAATTACCTGTGCGTATCAAGAAAACGAAGGTTGTAGAGATTCCTCTATTTGTGGGAATTTTGCAATACGAAGACTACTACCTATTGCATAAACGCCCGAATCGTGGGTTGCTACGGTCCATGTGGGAATTCCCTTCGGTGGAAATGGTGTCTACCTTTGACGAAGGTGAACGAGGCCTTGAAGAATTAGTTAAGAACCTAGGTTTTGAACTAGCTTTACAACCTGTATTAGTAAAAGAAATAACACATGTTTTCTCTCATCGAAAATGGTTTATGAAAGCATTTCGCGGTGATTTAACGTATGTAGGAGATGCTAAGAATATAACGATTGGAGCTATCCAAAAGCAATTGCCAAAGGACTGGATGCTCATCAAGCGCGACGCGTTCGCCGATTATGCTTGGGCAGGTCCTCATGGTAAATTGACGGAGATGGCAAAATAATTTGTAGGAGCAATGAATGAGAATTCTATTTAATATCATTTTTTCTGCTATCCTCGTAATAGGATTGGTAGGATTTTGGGCGCTTTTCCTCAACCTGTGGAAGCCCAAAAAGAAATGGCCTGCTTGGGTGGGTTATCTAATTATTATCGGTGCGTGGTTCGCTGCCATCCGATACTATATACTCAATCAAGTGGATCTATACGGAACGATGTATTATCCGTTGATGAATCTATTCCGTACTGAAAGTTACGGTTTTCTCTTTGGCCTATTCTTGGCTATTCCTGTATTCATCGTTCTTAGCTTGCTATACTGGGCGGTTAATAAGATTTGGAGCAAAACACCAGAGGAAAATAGAACAGGCCGTCGTGCTTTCTTTAGAACGGCAGCCACAGTGGTGCCGTTAGCAACCATAGGCGGCTCTAGTTATGCTGCCTATGTAGGGCAACATGAGATTGAGGTCACTCATGAAAGCTTCGGTTATACGAACTTACCGCCTGGCTTAAAGGACTATAAAATTGTCCAACTCAGCGATGTTCATGTAGGCCCAAGCATCGACTTAGATGATCTTGATGAAATTTTAAAGCTCGCCCTTGTAGAAAAGCCTAATCGCGTTGTCATCACTGGTGATTTAATCGATAAACTAGCTTGGCTACCACAAGTCTGTGAAAGACTGACAACCTTTGCAAAACAAATTCCAGACGGCGTCGATTTTATATTAGGTAATCATGAGTACCATCACGATGTGAATAAGGTGCTAGACGAACTGAAACATAATACACCAATGAATATCCTTGTGAATAGCAATATTCAAATTATGGGTGGTAAGCAACCTGTATACATTGCTGGTGTTGCGTACGACAATGATCGAGAAAAAGAAAAGCGTGAAGCTATGATTGATAAGGCTTTATCTGGTATTCCAGACTATGCCTTTGTTATCCTATTAGCACATCACCCTGAATTCTTTGAAGAAGCCATTGAACGTAAAATTCCATTGACTCTCTCTGGTCATACCCACGGTGGCCAAATCGTATTCATGGGCATGCCGTTGGTACCAACAGGTACGCCATATACAAAAGGTCGCTACGTAGAAGAACAAAGCGTATGCTACGTTAATAACGGATCAGGACACTGGTTCCCAATCCGTATCAACTGCCCACGAGAAATTACAGTCATTACATTCTTTGATGGTGTAGCTTAGAAGTAAAGATGAGTTCCTTAGAACAAAAAGTGAGCTCATTATAGGGGTACAATCATGTATAATATATCCTTTATCCATAAAATCCTTATATGCATTATTGTGCTTATGCTATTTGATATCTCTCTAATTTACGATATGACAGCAGATATATATAAGGGATACCTCAAAATAGCAATACTAGTGGCAATTGGATGCCATTTAGACATATACCTGGAACTCAGCAAACAAGAAGAATTAATAATACAAGCATTCAAGAATGATACATTTGACGAGACCTATGAACTGCTAAATACGAAATATATGCTTTTTATCATATCCTTTGTCGTATTAATGACTATAAACCTTATAAAATATTAGAAACGTAAAAAGTAGAGTATAAAAGGGTATTTATATAGAGTCCTTTTGTTTTATGGGAGCAGTAAAGTGAAAAGTGTTTTTAAGTTTATCTTTTATAGTATTATAATCGTAGCTATTATATTTCCTATAATTCAGATTTTATATTGTATACTAAATGGTATTCCAATTGATGGATTACTAAGCTCATTACTATATGTATATCTTGGTGTGGGAATATTTTATGTTTTAGGTTATCTACTTATTAAATATGTAATGAAGTCGTAATTTAAAATAAAGCCCCGATACGTTTTGTGATATGTACCCATTTTCCTGGACAACCAGTAAAGAGGGTACATATCAATGTATCGGGGCTTTTTCCGTTCATTTGAGGTATGAGAGGATGTTACAGATATGTCATAAAGATGAGAGCGATTTTATTTCATGCGAACTGCTTCAGCAAATTCGTCTTCAGTCATGAGTTTTTCTTCCAAGATGATTTCTTTAATAGAGCAACCGCGTTTGTACGCTTCTTTTACTACCTTAGCGCTCTTATCGTAGCCGATGTATGGTGTTAAGGATGTAGCAATCATGAGGGATTGTTCTACAAAGAAGTTGAGTTTTTCAGGTACGAATTCTACACCGTCGATGCAGTGTGTTGTGAAAGAGTTCATAGCGTCCGCGAGGAGGCGACAGCTTTCAACAAAGTCGTAGATCATGATAGGCATGTATACGTTCAATTGGAATGCACCGCTGCCTGCACAGAGTGTCATAGTCGTATTATGACCAAATACTTGGGCGCATACCATGGTTAAGGCTTCACATTGTGTAGGATTTACCTTACCTGGCATGATGGAGGAGCCCGGTTCGTTTTCAGGAAGATGCCATTCGCCGTAACCGCAACGAGGGCCAGAGCCTAAGAAACGAACGTCGTTAGCGATTTTGAATAGTGTCGTAGCCAATGTGTTAAGTGCACCGTGAGCCATCATGAACGCATCTTTAAGAGTGAGTCCTTGGAATTTGTTGTTCTTCACGCGGAATGGCGCACCTGTTACCTCTGGCAATACAGTTTCCATAACGTCTAGATAGCCTTTAGGCGTGTTTACGCCAGTACCAACAGCAGTGCCGCCGAGAGCTACATCGAGTAGGTGGTCCGCGTTTTGAAGGAGCATAGTTTTAGCAGTTTTTAAGCCGTCCACAAAGGCGCTGATTTCTTGGTCTACCATGATGAAAGTAGCATCTTGTAGGTGGGTACGACCAACTTTTTGCAAACCTTTGCCTTTTTCTTGCAATTTCTCGAAGGATGCGATAAGGCCGTCTAATGCAGGGATGACGCGTTTTGTAATTTCAAAGTATGCGCAGATATGCATTGCCGTAGGGAATGTATCATTTGTACTTTGGCCGCGGTTTACATCGTCGTTAGGATGGAGTGGGTTGCTTTCATCTAACTGTTTAGCCCGGTGAGCGATTACTTCGTTCACATTCATATTAGTTTGTGTGCCAGAACCTGTTTGGAATACTGTTAACGGGAATTCATCATTCCATTTGCCGTCCACGATTTCATCAACTACTTGAGCGATGAGTTTCGCTTTTTCCTCAGTTACTGCGCCACACTTAGCATTAGTTAAAGCACATGCTTTTTTGACAAGCGCAAGCGCTTTGATTTGTTCAATAGGAATGCGGTGGTCACCGATCTTGAAATTATTGAACGAGCGTTGCGTTTGAGGTCCGTAAATTCGTCTAGCGTCGACTTCGACTGGTCCCATTGAATCGTATTCAATTCTTGTTTCCATAATGTTTACAACCTCCTTAAAAGACATGCCGACCTTATCGTCGGTACTTTAATTATATAAAATCCTGTATATTTGTACAGAATAAAAGATAATGATTTCTATTTTCATATAGAAGAGAGGTGTATATGCGATTTGTGCATATACACCTTTTCTCCTCTCCCAATATATATGCGACGATTTATATTAATTTGTATACATGTTTCATAGAGGGTTGATTTGAGAGGGGAAAGGCGATAGTCCAAAAACGACTTAGCGGCCCCGCGTAGCGGGGTAGGTGGCTTTGGAGGCTTTTGGACTATTGCCTTTTCCTACATAGTTAATGGTCTAATGAAACATGTATACATTATAAATGTTGCATAAATGTTGAAATCATCGCTTTAACACGATAAAATGGAAGTAGCTTATTATATTGTTGTAAGCTCTAGTTTCACAGAGGAGGTAAGTACTTATGAAACATGACTTTATGAGCCATGACCTTCATCTGCCGGAACTGACACTACGTGGGATGCTACTTGGTGCATTAATTACTGTTATTTTTACAGCATCTAACGTATATCTCGGTTTGAAGGTTGGTTTGACATTCTCGTCATCCATTCCGGCAGCCATTATTTCAATGGCAATTTTACGTTTCTTCAAGGATTCTAACGTTCTTGAAAACAACATGGTACAAACACAGGCTTCCGCAGCCGGTACTTTGTCCGCAATTATCTTTATCTTGCCAGGTCTATTAATGCTTGGCTATTGGAATGGTTTCCCATTCTGGCAAACATTCTTGCTCTGCGCATGCGGTGGTTCTCTAGGTGTATTATTCACTATTCCATTGCGTCGTGCCATGGTAGTAAATAGTGATCTACCATATCCAGAAGGCCGTGCAGCAGCAGAAATTTTGAAAGTTGGCTCTCACAATGCTGGCGAAGGAACTCAATCTAGCTCCGGTATGGGTGACATCGTATCCGGTGGTTTGGTAGCTGGTCTTATCAGTCTTTGTGCGAACGGCTTCAAAGTGCTTGGTGATAGCATGAGCTTCTGGCTTCCTGTAGGTAGCAAGGGTATTACTCAAATTCCGTTGGGCTTCTCTACAGCATTGTTAGGTGCTGGTTACCTTATCGGTATCGCTTCTGGTATCGCTATCCTAGTTGGTGTACTCATCGCTTGGGCTGGCTTTGTACCTTACTTGACTAACATGCTTGCTCCAGATGGTGGTGCTACTGCTAAATTCGCTATGGCTGTTTGGAAATCTAAAGTTCGTTTTATTGGCGCTGGTGCTATTGGTATCGCAGCGATTTGGACTTTGATTACATTGATCAAACCTATTATCGAAGGTATGAAAATTTCTGTTAAATCCATGAACAGCAGTTCTACTGAACGTGCGTTGCATCGTATGGATACAGATATGAGCACAAAATCTGTTATCATCGTGTTCGGTATCATTCTTTTAGGCTTAGTTCTTACATTCTGGGACTTCGTATCTGCAGTACCTATTAGCGCAGGCTTAATGTGGACACTTGTTATCGTAGGTGTTCTTGTAGCATTGCTAATCGGCTTCTTTGTAGCTGCTGCATGTGGTTACATGGCAGGCCTTATCGGTACATCTGCATCTCCAATCTCTGGTATTGGTATCTTGGCGACTATTATTTCTTCCTTAGTGGTGTACTTCATCGCTTCTGAAAATAATTTGTTCGCTACAGAAGCAGGCGTACAATTCGCTACAGCTATGGCTATCTTCATGACATCCGTAGTTATCGCAATCGCATCTATTTCTAATGATAACTTGCAAGACTTGAAAACAGGTCAACTCGTTGGTGCTACACCTTGGCGTCAACAAATTGCATTGTTACTTGGCTCTGTAGCTGGTGCAGTTGCAATTGCTCCTGTTCTTAACTTGCTTTACCAAGCATATGGCTTCACAGGTGCGTTACCACGTGCTGAAATGGACCCTAATGCTGCATTATCCGCTCCACAAGCAACTTTGATGACTACAATTGCTCAAGGTATCTTCAGCTCCAGCATGGATTGGGATTACATCTTGATTGGCGTTTGTGTTGGCGTAGTAGCAATCATCGTTAACTTGATTCTTAAGAGCACAACAGCTTCTTTAACATTGCCTCCATTGGCAGTTGGCATGGGTATCTACTTACCTCCAACATTGGAAGTGCCACTCATCTTAGGTTCTTTCATTAGCTATTTCGTAGGCCGTTACCTAGTAGCTCGTGCTAAAATGCGTGCTGGCGAACTCGCTGAGTACGATGTTGAACAATCTAACCGCCGTGGCGTTCTCTTCGCTTCTGGTTTGATTGTTGGTGAAAGCTTGATTGGTGTAATCATAGCTGTTATTATTGTATTGTCCGTTACAACTGGTGGTGGTGAATCTCCACTTGAATTAGTAGGCCCTGATTTTGAAAGCACAGCACAATGGTTAGGATTGCTTGCATTCATCTTCTCTGGTTTATACCTTGTTCGTCGTGTTGTAACTCACAAATTCAATAAAGAAGAAGCTTTAGCAATGAAAGCTGAGCAAGAACAACAATAAGAGGTTAAACAATGAAATTAAAACAGTCTGTACTCATCATGATGGCTGCTGCATTGCCAGTAGTATCTTTCGCAGCAAGCGAAATTCCTGTAACTAAAGACACTGCCACAGTGCAAACAGTTCAAGCTGATACGAATAAAGTAAATCGCAACGATTTAACATACCGTATCTCTAGTACTGCTACACCAGAGCAAAACCGTGCGTTGCGCTCTGTAGCATCTAAGGTTGATCGCGATGCAGTTGAAGTAGTAGCACCTAATGCGGACCGCTATATGGACCGCAAAGAGGTGGCTGTATCTCCAGTGGAATCCACTACAGATCATCTTGATCTAGTGTTCCCAACAGTTAAATCTGTTAGTCCAATTGTAGAAAAAGCAATCAATAATACTATCAAAAAATACGTTGCCAAAGTACAAAACGACGTAGAAAAAATGAATGCCAAAGACGCTGATAAAACAAATGTGGTTATGTACTACGATGTTAAAACAGATAAAAATGGTATCTTCAGTGTATTGATTCATACGTACACAATGCGTGATCGTGATGCTAATGGCGTCAACTATGTAAAAGGCTTTACATTCAACACTACAACTGGTCGTCAATTATCCTTGTATGACCTTGGTGGTCTTAACAAAAAAGAATTAGTGAATGCTATTGAGAATAATCAAGATGTGAAGAATCAATTAGGTGGCGAAGTAAACATCGACAAAATGCCTACTGAATTCTACACAACCGATGACTATTCTGTTGTAATGGTATTGCAACAAGACGTGGATACAATCCACAGTGCAGGTACCGTATATGTACCAGTTGGTAACTTACGTGACCGCCAAAATGATGTAACAAAAAAATAATCGAACTGTGTGAATTCGATTATGTGTGTATAGTAACAGCTGTTTTATTGTGAGAAGAACCGCTCCTTTGGGGGCGGTTCTTTTTTGCATTATAGATTTAATAATAGTCTTATAATATATTTTGATGGAGATACAACAAAAAGCCGTGTAAGAACACGGCTTTTTATCATTTAGCTTATTTAATTATTTATTTGTTGTGTCGTAGTAGTTTACGCGTGGAGGCAATGGGAATTGGATAGCTGCATCCGGTTTTACTGTCTCAGGTTGCGGTAATTCTACGACTACATTGTTTTTGAATTTCTTTTTGAAAGCTTTCACAGTGTCCTTTTGAACAGAGTCTGCTGTGATGATAAGAGCGCTTGTATCGTCATTAGGACGGATGGAAATGATATTACCTTTTGGCTCTTTAGCTTTGTATAAATCAAGAGCATCGGATTGATAATCTTCAAGTTGAGCTTGATTTAATTTACCTTGAGATACTACAAGAGCACTTTCAAGTTGTGGATCTTGCGTTTCAGAAATTGCATGCGCCACAGCATCAGCTTTTTTCTTATCTGTTAAAGAAGCATGTAATTTTCCACCATCCCAGAAGAGGGCACCGTCTTGACGGAATTTAGTGAAGTCATTGCCATAGCCTAATGTTTTGTCGATAATAGTAGCTATTTTGCTTTCTACTTGTTGTTTGAACAATGTATTGTGGAAGGCAAGTGCTTGCTCTGTTTGTGTCATGCGGTATGCAATCTCAGCTGCTTCAGCACGAGTTACATATTTTTCAGGGTTGAATAATGTGCCAGGAGCGTAGTTTGTAAAGCCAAGGTATGCAAGTTCACGAACTGCGTCTTGAGCCCAAGGAGCTACGAATTTTTGGTCTCCATAAGCAATACTATCAAGTGCTGTTGGATCCTCTGTTGTGTATCCTAAGTAGTGAATGTAGTTGTCTGCTACTACAGCAAATTCTTGGCGAGACATATATTTTTCAGGTTTATATGTGTTATCGCCATAACCGCTGATGATATTTTTGCGCGCTACAGATTCGATAGCAAGAGCGGACCAACGATCAGATGTAATATCTTTAAATTTGCTAGATAAGAAGGCTGCTGTACCATCATCTGTGATGTTGTTGAAGAGAGCAGCTACTTCTTCACGAGTCATAGGTTGGTTAGGTCGGAATGTACCGTCAGAATAACCTTTCATAAGATTTGCTTTTGTTACAGTACTGATAGAGTTGGCAGCCCAGAAATCGCTAGGTACATCAGAGAAGATGTGGGCACGGATTTTTTGAATATCTTGAGGCGTACCAATAGATGTATTTACAACCATAGGTGTGGCAGCTTTAGCAGCATCAAATTTAGGAGACTCTACTTTAGTTGCTTCTACGTTAGAAACATCTGTTTTTGGTGTAACTGCTTTTGTATTGCCTACTGTAGACGCTTCAGCTTTTGTGGAGGCTACTGCAGGAGCATGAGTTGTAGTATTAGCAGAAACAAAACTGAGGCCTGTTGTAGCTAATAGTGTGCCTAAAACAAGGGCACGTAATACATAAGGGGTATTCTTGTACATAAAAATCCTTCCTAATTATGGTAAATGGCTAACGTTCTATAGCCGAAGAATATAAACTTTCACCAACAATAAAATCTATATCCATTATATAGCGAATAATAAGGCATGCATAGTGATATAAACAAAGCAGCGTAATACTAAACGTATACGCTGCCTTGGCTAGTTGAGTGAACGCCTATTAGCGTTTAACTGTCATTTTTACTTTGGAACCGAATAATTTAGACATTCCTTGTTGAGTTTCTTTAGATGCAGTTGTTACAACAGCATAAAGTTGGTTGTTTTCTACATCAGGGAATGTAGCTAGGATTGTACCAGCTTTTTCGTTTTTGTTGTAGTAGTTGCGGAAGTTTGCATCGATTGCATCGTATTCGGTTTGGCTGTATTGGGATGGCTCAACTACAACATAGTTGTTTACAGTGGAATCACCACGTGCAGCAAGGTTAGCTTTTACTGTGGAGATATCGCTATCTGTTTTCAATGCTACGTGCAATTGATTATCGCGCCAGTACATTACGCCGTAATCTTGGAATGCATCTTCTGTTTTATATGTTTTATTCAATTCATTGAATACTTTATCTTCTAAAGCAGCTTGTTGTTTTTGATCAAGTGCTTTTAAAGTGCTGCGACGAACAGGGCGAACTGTGCGAGTAGGTTCAGTTTTTTGAGCTACTGCAGCATTTTTATTGCCTTTTACGTCTTTTTCAACTTTTTTTGCATCAGCTTTTACGGCTTTGTCAGCTTTAGCTACATCTTTTTTGGCATCTTTGCTTACTTTAGATGCATCTTTTTCTGCTGCTGTATCAGCTTTTTTTACATCTTCTTTTACAGCTGTTTCAGCTTTAGCTTCAGTTGTAGTATGTTTTTGCATTGCAAGGCCAGCACCATTAAGCATGCGGTTCAAGATTGTTGCCGCTTGTGCTCTTGTTACAGGTTGTTTAGGGTTAAAGTTTTCTGTTGCCCCAGATGCTACAATGCCACGTTGTGCCATGTATTGAATATCTGCTAAGTAAGCAGAGGAAATACTAGCTTCATCTTTAAATGTTACTTTTTCTGTTTTTACAGGTGTGGAAAGATTTAATTTCTTAGCCAAGCTTGCTGCGGATGCTACGAATTGTTCGCGGTCCATAGTTTTGCTAGGTGTGAAAGCTGTTTTAGATGTGCCTTCCATTACGCCTGCAGCGCTTACCAATTTGATAGCAGAGCTGGACCAACGATCTGCTTCTACGTCAGAGTAGGATGTAGAAGATTCTTTTGTTACAATATCAGCTAATTCTTGTTCATTTAAGTTATGTTGTAATACTTTGCCGTAAATAGCAGCTGCTTGTTCACGAGTAATTTGAGCACCAGGTTTGAATGTGTTATCTGCGTAACCAGAAAGGTAACCAGCTTGTGTCATTGCTTGGATAGCATCGCGAGCCCAGTTATCTTTAGTGTCAGGATATACACCAGCAGGTAAGTTTTCTTTAGCTTTTACAGCTTTTTTACCTTCTACCTTTGCAGCATCTTCTTTAACATCATTTTTTACAGATGTATCAACGCGTTTTGCGTCGTTTTTTACAGAAGTGTCAACGCGTTTAGCATCGTTTTTAACGGATGTATCTACACGTTTAGCATCGCTTTTTGCGGATACATCTGCATGTTTTGCATCATGTTTTACTACTGTAGTGCCATGTTTAGCGTCATGTTTAACGTCATGTTTAACGGATGTATCAACGCGTTTAGCGTCGTTTTTCACAGATGTATCAACACGTTTAGCATCGTTTTTTACAGAAGTATCAACGCGTTTAGCATCGTTTTTTACGGACGTATCAACGCGTTTAGCGTCATTTTTTACAGATGTATCTACACGTTTAACATCAGTTTTAGCTGCAGTATCAGTTTTTGTAGCAACATTAGATACTTCGGCTTTTGCGTGCGCCGCAGTTGTTTCGGCGTGAGCCATGCCGAATGTGGAACCGAGGGCCAATGTAATTGCCAAGGATAAAGATAATTTATTTAGTTTCATTGAAAAGGCTCCTTTCAAACTATACTTATATAAAATAAATTATAACACTTTTTAAATTTATACACTACTATAAGAAAATGTAATATATAAGGATAAAAATTACATGAATTTGAAATTTAAAGCCTATTTATATAAATATTCAATGAATTATAGGTAAATAACGATATGAGAACCATTGAAGAATACAAAATGATAAACATTCCCAAAATCTAGAGTTTAAGGGACTTTCACAAGAATAATTTATAAATAAGTAGGTGTATGTGATAAAATGCAATGTTTATTATTACAAAAAGTCATAACGATATAAGAAATAAAAGGGTACATACTAATATAGCAATCCTTTGGACATTTTCTATATGATTAATTTATAATTATATCGATAAAGCTTTTGAATATTTATTTGAAAGCATAAGTAATGTTTCGGGCAGAAAATTATTGAAAACCTTTCACTAGAATTCTTGCCATAACACATACATATCAAAATTTTTTATTAGGTTAAGTACTAGAAAAGACGAGGACGATAATATGAAAATTCATCTTTTCCAACAGTGTTTGATTGACATGTTCTACCCACATGTAGGCATGGCTGGTGTAGAAGTACTTGAAAGATTAGGCTGCGAGCTAGTAGTGCCTAAGAAACAAGTATGTTGTGGCCAAATGTTCACTAACTCTGGTTACAACGAAGCAGCTATGGATGCAATTAAGAATACAATCGAATGCTTCGAAAACGCTGAATATGTAGTCAGCATGTCCGGCTCTTGCGCATTTGCAATCCGTGATGAATATCATCATTTCTTAAAAGATCAACCTGAGTGGTTGGCTCGCGCAGAAAAATTGAGCGGCAAAATTTATGAATTCACTCAATTCATTACTGATGTATTGGGTGTAGAGGACGTTGGCGCACGCTTTAACGAATCCGTTACATACCATACTTCTTGCCACGTTACTCGTTTGATGGGCATTAAAGAACCTCCATTCAAACTCCTTAAAAATGTTAAAGATATCAATTTGATTGAATTACCACGTGCAGACCGTTGCTGTGGTTTCGGCGGTACATTCTCCGTTAAGAATCCTGAAATTAGTGAAGTTATGACACGCGAAAAAGCATTGGAAATCGCTGGCACAGGTGCTAACGTTATTTCCGGTTCTGACCAAGCGTGCTTGATGAACATCGCTGGTATGCTTGACCGTCTTCACAAAGAAGGCGAAATTGATCGCCGTATCAAAGTAATGCATATTGCTGAAATCTTAAACTGCCGTTAAGGAGGAGACGACATGGCACTTATATATGACAATCGCCCCTATAAGACACGTATAAAAGAATGTTTGGCTGACGATTTTAAAGTTGCAGCTATCAAAAAAGCACAAGACGTGTTTTATGATAAACGTAATACAGTAGTTGCGGATGTTCCTGAATGGTTAGATTTCCGCGCTGAAGCAGCTGAAATTCGCGATCACGTACTTAATCATTTGGATTACTATGTAAACCAATTTGCTGAAAACGCTGAAAAAGCTGGTTCTAAAGTTCACTTTGCATTCGACGATAAAGAAGCGACTCAAATCGCTTTAGATATCCTTCGTCAACGCGAAGCAAAAATGATCGTAAAATCCAAAACTATCTTAACTGAAGAAATTGGTTTGAACGAAGTATTAGAAGAAGCTGGTATCGAAGTAAACGAAACTGACTTGGCTGAATTTATTTTGCAAACTGCAGTAAGCCCACCATCTCACATCGTAGTACCAGGTCTTCACTTTGAACGTAACAAAATCCGCGAAATCTTCGCTGAAAAATTAGGTTACACAGGTACTGAAAACCCTACAGAAATGACTCACTTCGTACGTGGTTATGTACGTGAGCGCTTCTTGAAAGCTGACGTAGGCGTTAACGGTTGTAACTTTGCGGTAGCTGAGTCCGGTACTTGTACTATCGTTTCCAACGAAGGTAACGGTCGTATGGCAAGCTCCATTCCTAAGACTCAATTGATCTTCTTAGGTACTGAGCGTATCGTTCCTGACTTCAAAGCTCTTGACGTTATGATGGAAATGTTGAACCGCTCTGCAGTAGGTGCTAAAATTTCCAACTACTTCTCCATGATGACTGGTCCTGGTCGCGCTGGTGAAGCTGATGGCCCTGAAGAAACTCATATCATCATCATCGACAACGGTCGTTCCGGTATCTTGGGTGGTACATTCCAAGAAATGCTTCGTTGTATCCGTTGTGGTGCATGTATGAATATCTGCCCTGTATACCGTCACGTTTCTGGTCACGGTTATGGCTCTGTATATCCAGGTCCAATGGGTGCTGTATTGACTCCATTGTTCAAAGGTTACGATGTAGCAGGCGACCTTCCATACGCTTCCACATTGTGCGGCGCATGTACAGAAAACTGTCCAGTAGCTATTCCATTGCATGAGTTGTTGATGGAACACCGTCACATTATGGCTGACATTGAAAAAACTCGTCCAAAAGCTGAAGAAGCTATCTTCACTGCTGCTGCTAAGATGTTCGGCAACTCCACATTGTTCGATCTTGGTACAAAAGCTGGCGCTATCGGTATGAACTTGATTAGTAACAAAGAAGGCAATATGCCTACATGGACTCAAGCAATTCCAGTTATGAACGGCTGGACTAAATCCAAAGAAATGGGTACATTGAAGTTCAAGAAATTCCGTGATTTATATGCTGAACATGAAAAGAACAAGAAAAAGGAGAAAAAATAATGGATGAAGTTAAACGTAATCAATTTGTTGCACGTTTATCTCGTGCATTAGGCCGTGATCAAGTGCCTACATCTGTACCGGCTTTTGATTATAGCCATGGTCCTCAAGAAAATATGTTCAAAGAATTATCTCGTGAACAAGTTATCACTATGTTCAAAGAGCAATGTGAACGAGTAGGTACAAAATTCGTAGATACTACACCTGATAAATTGGGTGAAACTATTATGGCTGTTATCGAAGAACGTGGTAATGGTAAGGTAATCTTCCCAAGCACTCCTGAAGTAGATGAATATAAGTTAAAAGAATTATTCGAAAAAGATGCAGCTTCTAATGGTGGTGTTCGTACGTACTTCCAATGGGACCCAGCTAAAGGCCGTGAAGAATGTATCTCCAACACTGCCAATGCAGATATTGGTATTACATTCCCATACTGCGGTATTGCTGAAACAGCTACTGTAGTACAAGCCTCTGGTGAAGAATCTGGCCGTGCAATCAGCTTGTTGCCAGAAACTCATGTTGCTGTATTATATACTGATACAATCAACCCACGTATGACTCAAACCATGGAACATTTGGCTGAACGTTACCACAACGATCCATCCAAATTCCCTACAAATATTTGCTTGATTTCCGGTCCGTCCCGTACGGCTGATATCGAGCTCGTAACTGTAGATGGTGCTCATGGTCCTATCCGCGTTACATATATCTTAGTTAATAGATAATATAATAACCAGATACAATAAAGGCGATCTTCCTTGGAAGGTCGCCTTTTATATGTCTGTATATTATATTGCAAAATAAAAATAATTTTTATTATAAAAACACGAATATTATACTTGTAATTTTTTCGATGTATGCTATACTAAGTTCATAACCTATTATTATGATATGAATTAAAAGGGGTGTATTATGAATATTCCATTCTTTACAGATTACCTCATGTTAAGCAATCCACTAAGTATTGGTATTATCGCAGTGTTTGTGCTCGCGTTAATTGGTATTTATGTATTGCAACGCAAGGGCACATCCTTCGGTAATCTCGTTATTATTGGTACTATTGTTGGTGCCGTACTCGGTATTGCAGTTCAAATCATTGCAGGCTTCCCAGATGATCCATCTAAAGTGGTTTACATCAAAGAAAGTACTAAGTGGTTCTCTCTAGTAGGGGGCGGCTTCATTGATTTGATCCGTATGCTTGTTATTCCTATTGTATTTATTTCTATCGTCCATGTTATCTTGCACATGGAGGCGGGTGCTAACCTTAAAAAGTTAGTAGTTGCCATGGTATCTACAAACCTTGGCATGGTAGCTGTTGCTGCTATCGTTGGTCTTATCTTGGGTAATGCCTTTGGTTTAGGTCAAGGTTTTGATGTAGTTGAATCTGGTAAAAAGATTCGCGAAATCAAACCAATGGTGGATACATTCCGTGCTTTGATTCCAAGCAATCCAATTCAAGCAGCTGCTGAAACGAATGTTATTGGCATCGTAGTATTTGCTATTATCTTGGGTAGCGTTGCTCGTTTGTTGAAGAAAACAGGCACAAATAGCATGGAAATCTTCACTAAGTTATTTGATGAACTTCATCAATTGATTTCTTGGGTAGCAGACTTCATTATTGGTCTTATGCCATACGGCGTAGTTGCATTGTTGGCATCTACATTGGCAACACGTGGCTTGCAAGCTATCTTAGACATGGGTCTATTCGTAGTATTACTTTACGTTGGTCTTTTGATTATGTTCGTTGTTCAAGCTATCTTGATTGCTAGCTTTGGTTACAACCCGATTACGTACTTCAAGAAAGCGAAAGCTCCATTATTGTTGGCGTTCACATCCCGTTCCTCTATGGGTGTATTGCCGTTAACTGTTGAAACATTGACAAAACGTCTTGGCGTAAATGCAACAACTGCTAATACAGTAGCATCCTTCGGTACTACTGCAGGCATGCAAGGTTGTGCCGGCGTATTCCCAGCACTTGTTGTAGTGTACATTTCTAACGTAGCGAATATTCCATTCGATATGACTATGTACATCATGAGTGTTATCGTTATCGCTATCGGTTCCGTTGGTATCGCTGGTGTTCCTGGTACAGCTACAATGGCTGCATCCGTATCCCTTAGTGGTACAGGCCTTGGTGCGTACTTCACATCCATCAGCCCAATTCTTGCTATCGATCCATTGATCGACATGGGCCGTACATGCTTGAACGTATCTGGTTCTTTAACAAATGCTCTTGTAGTAGATAAAATTATGGGGACTATTGATAAAGATGCCTATAACAATCCTAATGAAGGTCGAGTTTAATAGGTAGACTTAGGATTATCTCAACACAATAGAATTTAATAACAATGAAAGAACAGCCTTTGGGCTGTTCTTTTTTTGTACGATTAGGATTTTCCATAGCCTTAATTAAAAGTGATTATTATTACAGATTGTAAAGCATGTTATTTGTAATTGATATTAAAATTGTGAGCTTGGCTACTAACATACATATGCATATATGGTATACTTACCATTACAAAGTTTTGTATTATGCTTAATAAATATAAGCCAAGAGGGTAATAATATGATTACACAAGAATTGAAAGATCGATTAATTGCAGACTATCCAAAGTTTGAAGATATGACGCACAAATTCTATAAGAAAGAAATGTCTATTGCGGACTATAAAGGCCAATCTGGTGCTTATGGTAGTTACGCTGAACGCGGTGCTAACTCCGGTATGAGCCGTTGGCGCTTCAATGGAGGGCGCATGACGCGCGAGCACATGCGGTTCTTAGCGGACTCCATTCGCAAATATAACTTACAACATGTACATTTCACTACCGGTCAATGCTTGCAAATGCATGGTCTTGATGGTGATACAATTTTAAACCTCTATAAAGAATGCTATGACCATGGTATCTATAATCGCGGTGCTGGTGGGGACAATCCAAATGTAGTGGCGAGCATTTTACGGGGTATTGATCCTCGTGAAACATTAGATATTACACCATATGCAACGGCTATTAGCGAGTTCCTTCTAGAGCAAATGTTCTATATCAAAATTCCTCGCAAATTTAAAATGGGCATCGACAATGGCTTTGATAGTACGCCTCATGCTACATTTAAGGATCTTGGTTTCAATTTAACGAAACATAATACCTTTGATGTATACGCTTGTGGTGGCATTGGCCCCAATCCTCGCATTGGTATTCCAGTGGCACATGATGTGCAGCCTGAGGATATATTGTACCATGTGAAAGCTATGCTTATGGTCTTTGCTAACCATGGCAATTTCAAAAACCGTGGTAAGGCTCGTACCCGCTACATGCCTGCAGAAATGGGCGGGGCTGAAGCTTTCATCAAGACCTATGAAGAAACATTGGCAATGGTGAAAGAAGTTGAGCAATTAACCATTAATCCAGCTGACTATGCGTATGAAATTACGAAAACGGGTAAACGTGATAATTCTGTGGAAAATGATCGTATTCACCGTCAAAAACAAGAAGGCTTATACTATGTAGAATACCATCCGGCAGGTGGCGATGCTAATGTAGAACATTTATTGTCTGCTCTTGACTATGCAGTAACACTAGATCAAGTGGAGGCTCGTATTGCGCCAGACCAAGCATTGTTCTTCATTAACCTTACTGATGATGAGGCTCGTAAAATTGCAGAATTAACAGATGACAGTGCAGAAAATGACTTCCGCCGTTCCGTATCCTGTGTAGGCTCTACCGTGTGTCAAATCGGTATGCAAGACTCCAATGGTCTTTTAAAAGACATCTTCAGACACCTTGAAGAAAAAGGCGTAGATACAAGAAAACTACCTCGTTTACACATCTCCGGCTGTCCACACTCCTGCGGTACACACCAAATCGGTGAAATTGGTTTCCATGGTGCTGTAAAACTAGTAGATAAGAAACCTACAGTGGCATTTATCCTTGTAGACGGTGGCTCCGAACACATGGGCTCCGAAAACTTCGGTAAAATGGCAGGTAATATTGTAGCCACAAAAATCCCAGAATTCTTAGAAGCCTTGGCTAACATTCTTAACCAATCTCCAGAACCAGACTTTGGTACCTGGAGAATGACACACAAAGCGGAATACATGGAACTAATAAAAGCATTTGAGTAAATGCGTTCTCCGCTTGTGATGGGGCCCACCATATAAGTTGTAGTTAAGTCGCTTGCTATGGGGCCCCGTTTCATCACGACAACTCAATTAAAAATAAAACTAGGTATTCCTTTGCTCCGTCCTTCGTAAAGTCGCTGCAGAAATACCTAGTTTTATTTTTATAACACCTACTGTTAACCAGTCCCATAGCAAGCGACTAATCTCCTTCTGTATATTGATGCCCCCCATCACAAGCTACATCTGACATTTACTCAATCTGCTTTTGGGGGGGGATGGCGCCACTACTATAAAGCTAGCTGTAGGCTAGTTTCTCCCAAATGGAGGGCGTGGCACCACTACTATAAAGCTAGCTGTAGGCTAGCTTTTCCCAGATGGAGGGCGTGGCGCCACTACTATAAAGTTTATTATGATGCGTGAAATCATGGTGTTTTCTGAGTTTTATTTTAGGGATTAATTGTAATGGAGCTAGGCTAGTTTTATAGATAGATTATATCTGCCTTTGGGATGGGACACCTTTATAAGTAAAGTGATAAAAAAGTAAGTATACACTTGTGCAGCGACATTGCGAAGAACGGAGCAAACAAGTTGTATACTTACTTTTTTTACCAAGTTGTACTAACGAAACGGGGCCCCATCCAAAAGGCAAATGTAGAAATAGAGATTAGCTCCATTACAATTAGATTGATTGGTTAAAACTAGATATCATATGATTTTGTGTGTTATAATAAGCTTTATAGTAGTTTTTGGAGGATTTATCAGATGTTATTTACCGTCAATACAGAAGTCTGTACACGATGCGGCCTTTGCGTAGCTGACTGTCCGACAGGCTTGCTAGTGATGTCCGAAAATGGGCCTGTAACTGGCAAAGGAGGTTGTATCTCCTGTGGGCATTGTATTTCTGTATGCCCTACACTTGCTCTTGATAGTGATATGACACCACGTAAAGAGCAAATTGATATCACAAAAGAACAAAAATTAACACCAGAGCAAGCTGAGTTATTCTTACGCAGCCGTCGCTCTATTCGTAATTATCAAAATAAACCAGTTCCTGCTGAGCTTATTCGCAAGGTATTAAACGTTGCGAGAATGGCTCCAACAGCGACAAATACACAAGGTATTTCCTATATTGTTGTTCGGGATAAACAAAAGTTGCGCCGCATTGCAGATCTCGTTCTTGAGTGGATGCATTTAGCTGCAAAAACTGTGCCCATTATGCGTCTTTATGCTCGTGCAGCACAAGCTGAAGTGGATAAAGGTAAGGAATATATCTTGCGCGATGCGCCTGCGTTAGTAGTGGCTATCGGTTCTAAAAAGGATATTCATCGTACTCACGATAGTGGTCATTCTTGCTTGTCTTATGCAGAGTTGTATGCACCAACATTAGGTTTAGGCACTTGTTGGGCAGGCTTCTTTGAACATGCTGGAGAAGCAGAATATAAACCATTATTGGACCTATTAGGTGTACCTGAGGATAAAATCATTGCTGGTGGTATCTTGATGGGCTATCCAAAGGTTCGTTACCGCAATATTGTGGAACGCCAACCATTGGACGTTACATTCGACACTGAAGAATAAACGTGAGTGATACTAAAGAATAAAATAAGAGCGATACTCTAAAAAGTTAGGGTATCGCTTTTTAGCATTATAAATAAAAGAACCGGCCTCTAATTTGATAGAGGTCGGTTCTTGTTTATTTAGTTTGCAGAGGTAATGCTACCTTTGAAAGTATCGTTGATGAATTGTTTAATTGCATCAGATTTGTAAATGTCTGCAATTTTTTTGTAAGTTTCATTGTCTTTGTCTTCACTACGTACCGCAAGTACGATAACTGTTAGTGGTTCATCTTTTGATTCGAAGAAGAAGCCTTGTTTTTCTACACTAAGGCCAGCACTTTGTACATAATTCATTGGAATAACTGCAATTGTTACATCATCTAGACTACGAGGTAATTGAGCTGCTTCTAATTCTTGAATCTTTATATTTTTCGGGTTAGATGTGATATCTGCAACAGTTGCTTTGAAGCCGACACCATCTTTTAACGTAATTAATCCAGCTTTAGCTAATAATACTAATGCACGACCACCATTAGTAGGGTCATTTGGAATAGAAACCGTAGCGCCTTCAGGTACATCTTGTACGCTATGTACACTATTACTATATAATCCCATACGCACTAAAAGGGTTTTACCGATTGCTACTAAGTTGGAACCATTTTGTTTGTTAAAGTTTTCCATAAATGGCACGTGTTGGTACGCATTCAATTGAATGTCACCATCAGCGAGGGCTTTATCTGGTGTTACATAATCGGAGAACTCTACAACTTTAAGGTCGATACCTTGTTTTTTAGCCTCTTTTGCAACGGCTTCAGCAACTTGAGCATGAGGACCAGCAGTAGCACCGATTTTAATTTCCTTTGGTGCCTGACTAGATTGATTTGTATCTGTGCCACAGCCTGCGATGGCGAATGCTAAAACGCCAACGAGAAGAGGGGCAATAAATTTTTTTAATTTCATGTGAACATCCCTTTCTATATACATATAATGGATATATCCTATCATGTAAATGGGGTTTTGTATATAGATAAAAATATAAGGGTTGGCTATAGATTTAAACTATGGCTTTTACGATGATTGTAAAGTAGAGTTATTAAGTAATTGAAAGTAGCATTATCTAGGCATATCTAAAAAATCGAAATATGATATAATAAAGATAAGTTTTATACAATTAAAATGGTGGAATACGAACATAATACTTAGGAGGTCTTTATGTTTAACTTTGATTTTTATAACCCTACACATATCATATTTGGTAAAGATCGTTTAGGTGAATTAGATACATTGGTTCCAAAGGATGCAAAGGTGCTCATTACTTACGGCGGTGGATCTGCGTTGCGCAGTGGTCTTATTGATCGTATTGTGAAAGCTCTTGGCAACCGCAAAGTGGAACAATTCGGCGGTATTGAGCCAAACCCATCTCTTGAAACGTGTGAACGTGCGGTAGCTTTCATTAAAGAACATGGCGTAGATTTCGTTCTCGCTGTAGGAGGCGGTTCTGTAGTAGACGCTACAAAACTTATCGTTATGGGCGCTACTTATGATGGTCCTGTCATTGAAGTTATGAAAGCTGGTGTACCAGAGGTTCCAGTGGAAATGGTGCCAAATCCATTACCATTTGGTACAGTTATGACTCTACCTGCTACAGGTTCCGAAATGAACAATGGTGCCGTTATTACTTATGGTGACGGTAAATTCCCAGTATTCAGTAGCTTAGTATTCCCTAAGTTCTCCATGCTCGATCCAACATTGACTTTCACATTACCTGAAAAACAAGTTAAGAATGGCGTTATTGATACCTTTGTGCATACCACAGAGCAATATTTAACATATCCTGTAGAGGGCCGTATTCAAGACCGCTTCAGTGAAGGTATTTTAAAAACTATGATTGAAATCGGTAAAGAAACGGTAGAAAATCCAGAAAACTACGATATTCGTGCTAATCACGTGTGGGCTTCTACCTTGGCATTAAATGGCTTGATTGGTGCAGGCGTGCCACAAGACTGGGCAACACATCTTATCGGTCATGAGTTAACTGCGGCGTACCATCTCGACCATGGGATTACATTAGCTATCGTATTGCCTGCATTGTTAGAAGTGAAAAAAGCAGACAAGCTTGAAAAATTGGCACAATATGCTACACGTGTATGGCATATCACAGAAGGTACAAACGAAGAAAAAGCAGATAAGGCTATCGCTAAAACGCGTGAATTCTTCGAGTCCCTTGGCGTATCTACACATTTGAAAGACTATGGTCTAGGCGAAGAAGCAGTTGATAAAATTGTGAAACAATTAGAAGATCATGGTATGACTCGACTTGGTGAAAAAGGCGATGTAACACCAGAAGTAGCTCGTGAAATTTTAACACGTGCTTTATAATACATTTGGTTAAAGCCATCAAAATTTGACACTAATTATATACAATGTATAATAAAATAGCTTATATAAAAGACACCATATGGTGTCTTTTATTATTGTTCAAATTAGTTTTATCGTCTAGAAGAGGACTAAGATTAGTTTTGACTATCGTTTACATAATATATAATGTATGATTTCGAAAGGAGAAAATCCTTTGAGTGACATAAAGTATCGAAGTGCCTTTTCTTTTGCATTTCCTATCATGGTTCCTATGGGCATAAGTTTCTTTTTCATAGGCTTAGGATTTGGTTTATATGCTACGAGCCAAGGATTCCCTTGGTGGACGGCGCCTGTTTTAGCAGCCACTATTTTCGCAGGTTCCATGGAATTCGTAACTATTGGCATGCTTATGGCGGGCTTTGATCCGTTAAACGCTTTTGTTTTGACCATGTTCGTCAATGGCCGCCACTTCTTCTATGGTCTATCTGCGCTGCAGAAATATGTACATATGGGATGGAAATGGTTCCCTACCGTAGCTTGGATGTGTGATGAAAGCTTTGCTATTAATATGGCTACAAAATTGCCTGATGATGTAGATGAAAAGTGGTTTTATTTCCACGTGTCTTGGCTCAACTATGTATTCTGGGTATTTAGTACCTTTATAGGCGGTTTATTTGGTAATCTATTGGCTACTGTAGATTTACGAGGCATTGACTTTGTATTACCTGGACTATTCATTGTGGTATTCCTTGAAATGCTACTTAATGCAAAGAATAACAAAATTAGAGCCTTTGGTGTAGCTGGTGCAGCTATGGCGATCGTGATGCTCTTGTTGGTGGGAAAATCACTCTTTATGCTTTTATCTATGAGCTGTATGTTGGTAGCCTGCTATATTGCGTACAAGTGGGGAGGTGTACATCTTGACTAGTACAGAAATGGTCATTACTGTTGCTATTGTTGTGGCAGGTACATTACTTACTCGTTTTGGAGCTTTCCTCGTGTTTCCACCAGGAAAAAAGGCGCCGGATTTTGTGCTCTTTTTAGGCAAGGCTTTGCCGGCTGCCGTTATGGGTATGCTTGTGGTATATACCTTTAAGGAGACCGTTGTTTTATCGTATCCATATGGTATTCCTGAGCTTATTGCCTTACTAGTTGCGGTAGGATTACATTTATGGAAACGTAATATGCTCGTATCGATTGCGGCAGGAACAGTTATCTATATGATACTGGTTCAAGCTGTCTTTAATGTGCCTAAATAAATTACAATAAAATAAAACCACTTATATCTAACCTTTTAGGCAGCGATATAAGTGGTTTTATTTTTATCTTAGTTGTAATAATCTTTCTAGACCTGGTGCGGTGTGGTGGTCTTCCAAGAAGTCTTGTTGATCTAATAATTCCATAACGTCCATGTCGATGTTAGTAAGCTTGAAGTCGAATACATCAAAGTTAGCTTCCATGTGGCTTACATTATTTGCCTTTGGCAATGGAATGATGCCGCGTTGGATGTGCCAACGTAAGATGATTTGGTGTTTACTAACGCCGTACTTTTCAGCCAAGCTCTTGATGATAGGATGGTCGAAAATTGGTTGGCGATCACGAGTAAATGGAGACCACGCCATGCCTACTACTTGATGTTTACGCATTAATTGTAATAAGGACTGACGTTGGTTAAACGGGTGGCACTCGATTTGGTTCACCACAGGCTTTACATTACAGTGGTATAGCAAGTCGATGAGGCGATCTTCGTAGAAGTTAGAGAGACCTAGACCACGCAATACGTTTTGATCGTATAACTCTTCCATGGCGCGCCAAGAACCATAATAGTCGCCAAGGGGTTGATGTACGAGCATGATGTCGATATAATTAGTGTCTAATTTTTTTAGAGAGCTTTCAACAGCACGCATCGTATTATCATAGCCTGCATCGGTGTGCCAAATTTTTGTAGTAATTATAATATCTGTACGATTAATACCAGATGCTTTGATGCCCCTGCCAACGGCCTCTTCGTTGCCGTAGTAAGCGGCTGTATCGAGCAAGCGGTAACCTACGCCAAGTGCATTAGCAACGGCTTGCTCCGTTTCTCCTTCGGTGCCGGTTTTATAAGTGCCATAACCGATAGAAGGAATGAAGCTGCCGTTATTTAATATTCTAAAGTCCATCCGTTCTTCCATAAGAACCTCCGTTATATCCATAAATTAAAGGAATTAGCTTTCATACAATTCTAATTGATTTTATGATATACTAAGGTATTGATAAAAATCAATATGACAGGAAGTGACAGAATGAAATTAAAACGAATTTATTCTGTAGTTGCTATGCTTGGTGTTGTGATGATGGCCTTGGCCGTCGCTGGTTGCGGTACAAAGACGGTATCCGTTGCTGATGTAACATACAAGGATATGCCGCTACAGATCCATAATGATGCCAATGTAACAGCCCTTAACAAGGCGACGGTAACACCGACGTTGACGGGGCAGGTCGCGTATGCTGTAAAAGTAGGCGACCAAGTACAACAAGGTCAAACCTTGGCCACTGTAGATACATCGGCTTTACAGCAACAGCTAGCATCCTTACAAGGTCAGTTAGCACAAGCCTCAGCTCAGTCCTATGCGACATCCGTTACAACTACGACGGCAGCATCTGTAGATAGTGGTCAATTAGCACAAGCTCAAAAGATGCGTGAAGCGGGTATGATTACTCAAAAAGAATATGATCGCATTGTAGAGCGGTCTCAGCCACAAACTACGACAGTAACAACTGGTGGTGGCGGTGGTGGTGCCAATACGGCAGCCATCCAAGCTCAAATTGCTCAAGTATCTGCACAAATGGCAGCATCTACAATCGTAGCGCCTATAGCTGGTACAGTGACTGCTATTTACAATGAAGACCGTCAAATGGCCATTGCAGATCGTCCGTTCATGATGATTCAGCAATCTACACCAATGGTAGCTTCCCTTAGCATCCCTCGTGATGCGGCGATGAAATTGGGTACACCAGATGCTAAAAAGGGTATTAAGGTACTCCTCAAGGTAGGTGACCAAGAGTTACCAGGTGAATTGACATATGTAGATGTGACTCAGCCAGAAAATGTGCCAAGCGTTCTTGTGAAAGCTACTTTCAACAATGACAAAGGCCTTATCAAGGCTGGCGAGTTCTATACGCTCATCATCGAGTCAGATATAAAAGCGAAGATGCTCACTGTACCAAGCAAAGCGGTTCGCGAAAACCAAGACGGCAAATACGTATATGTATTGACTGAAAATAATACGGTTGACGTACGTGTCGTTGAGGTTGGTATGACAGAAGACGATAATGTAGCAATTATTTCAGGCCTAAACGAAGGCGATAAGGTAATTACAACCGACGGAAACTTTGAATTAGGCGAATCTGTTAAATTATAATGAACGACCATGTGGTTATAGGTACCCATGGTAAATACCTCGACCGAGGAATTTGATAGGAGGGATTATTATTTTAGAATTTAAACGTTTTGAACTAAGAGACAAACCATTAATCGACAAATATTTTGAACAACATCATTATGAAGCATCTGATAATTGCTTTACTACATTATTTATGTGGCAAGATGCGTATGGTATTCGTTGGGCTGAGGAAAACGGTGTATTGTACATCCAAGGTGGCGGTAAACGTGAACCATTCCTATTGCCTCCGTTTGCCGGTAAAGATGCAAAGTTCCTTGATGGTTTGTTACGCGCTAAAGAATGGTTCGTAGAAAATAATTTGCCATTCCGTTTCAAAGGTATTAGCAAAGTTGTAAAAGAGCGTATGGAAGAGTTATGTCCTGGTCGTTATGAATTTACACCTGACCGCGACAACTACGAATACATTTACAAATCTGAAGATCTTATCAACTTATCTGGTAAGAAGTTCCGTCAAAAGAAAAATCATTTGAACCAATTCCGCATGCAATATTCTAACTATGAATATATGCCAATTACAGAAGATATCATTCCATTGTGCCGCGAAACAGCAGCATCTTGGGTAGAAACTCATCATGAAGAAGGTATCGAAGATGAATTGGTTGCTATTAACTTATTATTCGATAATTGGGAAACACTAGGCCTTAAAGGTGGCGCCATCAAATTGTTTGGCCGCGTTGAAGCTTTCAGTATCGGTGAATTATTGAATGATAAAATGGCGTTGATTCACATTGAAAAAGCAAATCCAGATATCCGTGGTTTGTATCAAGCAATCAATAATGAATTCATTCGTCATGAATTTAGCGAAGTAGAATTCATCAACCGTGAAGAAGACATGGGATTGCCTGGTCTTCGCCAAGCAAAAGAATCTTACAATCCAGATCATTTTGCTGAAAAATATGACGCAGTATATGCTAATGAAGCAGATAATGCAACAGGCGGTAAATAAAAATCTGAGCTATGAAGTCGATGCGCTTCATAGCTCATTTTTGTTATAATAGAAGTGTTAGCCTATCTATTTGTATGTAAATTGCGTATCATCATGGCGATGCGATGCGATGCGATGCGATGCGATGCGATGCGATGCGATGCGATGCGATGCGATACGATGTGATGCAACAGATAGAAAGTGGTTTTTATACTATAACGAGGATATACTTATGGAATTTAGAATTGCGACAGCTCAAGATACGCCACATGTGGAAAATCTATGGGCGTACTGCTTTGAACCAAAGGAAGATCCATTCTTCCAATATTACTTTACAAATTGCTATGAACCAGAAAATACAATGGTCGGTCTTGAACAAGGTCAATTGTTGAGTACTGTTCATTTGCGTCAATATAATATCAATGTTCGTGGTGCTGTATTGCCTACAAGCTATATGGTTGGCGTAGCCACACATCCAGCAGCTCGCCGTGGTGGCATAGGTGGTGCGTTGTTAAAGGCTTCTCTTGAAGAGCTTCGCAACCGCGGTCAAGCATTGACGATTTTGATGCCGTCCAAGGCTGCATTCTACCAACAATATGGGTGGGAACTCTATGCACATCAATGGGTAAATACTATGTCTCTTGAGGACTTGCGCCCTATGACGGATAAATCCTTGAGCTTTGGTCTGCTAAATAGTGTGGATCAATGGACCTTATTGGACCCTATATATAAAGCATATACAGCTCGTCTTTCTGGTTATGCAGAGCGGGGTGAAAAGGAATGGAAACGCTTGCTCGGCAGTTTCTTTGCGGAAGGTGTGAATATCGCTGTAGTGCGCAATGATGAAGGTGTTATTGAAGGCTATGCGGTATATCGCTTAGGTCAACCAGAAATTCCTGTATCCGAATTAGTTTATACTACACGTCGCGCCCAACGAGCATTGTTGAATTACTTCTATAATCACCGTTCTCAAGGCACTACTATTCGTTGGAATGAGGGCCTTCACGATACATACTATCGCTTCTATCCAGATGGTAAAAGCGGCCATTCCACGATGCCGTACATGATGAGCCGTATTGTGGATGTGAAAGCTGCCTTCGAAGCCATTCCTGTAAATCCAGAGGCTTTGATGATGCCGATTACAATGACCTTTGGTGTGAAAGATGGTCTTTGTGAGTGGAATGAAGGGTGCTATGAAGTCCAATATGGCGGCGCATTGACACCATCTGTTAAAAAGGTGTCTGACACATTAGATGGGGATGTAGATATTACTGTTGAAGTCGGTGCTTTAAGCCAACTCTTAATGGGCACATTAACTGCTCGTGATCTTGCGTTTGAAGGTAAACTTTCAGCTAATGAGGAATGGCTAGAATTCTTCGATATTCTCTATCCTGAACAAAAAACATATATTAACGAATGGTGGTAATATGAGCTGGAAAACGTATACAGTGAAAGAACCAACAGAATTGACGGTCTCTAAATATGTAAAGGAACGCTTTTCATTATCTTCTCGAGATATTCAAATGATGTTCCGCAAGAAACGGGTGAAAGTAAATAGCCGTGTAGCCCATTCTCAGCGCTCCCTCAAAAAGGGTGATGTATTAACTTTGGAATTACCACAGGATAAGGACTATGGCGTCGATGTAGAAAAAGGTCCTATTACAGTTCTCTACGAAGATGCTCATACCTTGGTGGTTGATAAAGCTCCATTCATGCTTGTTCATCCAGCGGGACAAACTAAATCTGGTACATTGAGTAACTATGTGGCTGGGTATTATGCGAAAAAAGGTGTAGTTCACAAGGTGCGCCCTGTACATCGTCTTGATCGAGACACATCTGGTTGTATTCTCTTTGGTAAAACAAAGGAAGCTCAGCAATATTACAGTGATGAATTACAAGCTGGTCGTATCGACCGTATCTACACAGGTTTAGTAGAAGGCTGTATTAACGAAGCTGGCGTAGTTGATGAACCTATTGGTGTTGATCCAGTATTTGATAATCGCCGTGTCATCGATGAGTTTGGTCAACCGGCTCAAACGGAATATACCGTTCTTGGTCACGAAGGCGAACATACGCTATTGAAGTTTAAATTATTAACCGGTAGAACACATCAAATCCGCGTGCACATGGAACACATTGGACATCCTATCGTTGGCGACGCTATGTATGGCACACGTAACAAACCTTATACACGTCAATGCTTACATGCGTCAGAACTCACCTTTGTACCCTATGGTAAGGACGAGCCTATAACGGTAAACTGTGAAGTAGGGGATGACTTTGGACATGAAAAGTAATAATTGCTTTTCTAATTTTCATCAATTATAATTTATATGATGATGTGGTCATAGAGCATGCCACATCTTCTTGTATACAAAAAACAATAGTGATAAAAACGCATAGTCTATGACTTAAAGTCATAGACTATGTTTTTTTTATATTTTCAATTCACAGTGGACAGGAGTATACTATGTATAGACAAAAATTCTATAGAATTTAAAATTTAGATGAGGTTATGGACGGTTACAGCCGATAATATCACTACAGAATGGATTCTTTAGAAGTAGTTTATAGTTATACTTTCACCAAGACCGAACGGAACGATGCCGCAGCGCTTGGGATGATCAAGTGATATGAAGGAGTGCACGTTATGGATATGAATCAGAGCACAATCGAGCAACAACGTCTAGATCAAGCTAGACTAGAAGCTAATGGTATGTACAGCAGCCAATTTGAAAAGGATGCGTGCGGCATGGGCTTTGTCGTTAATATTAAGGGTAAAAAATCCCACGATATTATCGATGATGGCTTGCGTATTTTAGAGCGCCTTGAACACCGTGGTGGTGCTGGTGCTGATAAGGACACAGGGGATGGTGCCGGTATTTTAGTACAAATTCCACATGAGTTCTTTAAACGCGAATGCGAAGTGCTTGGCATCAACTTGCCTGCAGCTGGTGAGTACGGCGTAGGTATGGTGTTTGCTCACAAATATGAAAGCCTCCGTAACGAGCAAAAACGCATTTTTGAAGAGGTTGTACGCGAAGAAGGTCAAGTTGTTCTTGGTTGGCGCGAAGTGCCAGTTGATGGTACAAAGGTTGGTAAAGAAGCAGCTGCCATTCGCCCTTGGATGATTCAAATCCTCATCGGTAAAGGCCCAGACGTAACTAATAATAAAGAATTTGAACGTAAATTATATATTATTCGTAAATTAGCAGAAAAACGCATTGTTCCATTGAGCAAGGAATTATCTAGTGATTTCTATATTGCATCCTTGTCCTCTAAAACAATCGTATATAAAGGTATGTTAACACCTGGTCAATTGCGTGACTTCTACCTTGATTTGAGCGACCTTGACTTTACATCTGCATTGGCTATGGTTCACTCCCGTTTCAGTACGAATACATTCCCAAGTTGGGCTCGGGCGCATCCTAATCGTTTCTTAGTGCATAATGGTGAAATCAACACAATCCGTGGTAACGTAAACTGGATCAATGCTCGTGAAGGTAAAGCAGAATCTCCATTATTCCCAGATATTAAAAAGGTATTCCCTGTAGTAGATGATAGCGGTTCTGACTCCGCTATGTTCGACAATACTTTGGAATTCTTGCACATGACAGGTCGTTCCTTGCCTCATGCGATTATGATGATGATTCCTGAACCTTGGGAACGCAATAATCTCATGAGCCAAG
>OKVZ01000105.1_pt1 | contig 51313 bp, 40 predicted proteins | sample 1606851 | NCBI WGS metagenome assembly OKVZ01 (sample SAMN03281010, study PRJEB24777) | human gut metagenome | isolation source: fecal sample PR157 from 1 month old male Malay infant, caesarean delivered... | reverse complement strand
TAGCTTTAAAGTGTTGGAACAGGCCTTCCTGGGTCGGACGGTTATAATAAGGAGTGACCGTCAGGCAGCCGACAACGCCGCTATCGTTGAAACGTTTGGTCAGGCTAATCGCCTCTGCGGTTGCATTTGCACCGGTACCTGCAATGACCGGGATGCGGCCATCGGCCAGCTCAAGGGTCATCATCACGACGTCGCCATGCTCTTCATGGCTCAACGTTGCGGATTCGCCGGTAGTCCCTACCGAAACAATCGCCGAGGTTCCGTTGGCGACATGGTAATCAATCAGTTTTTTCAGGCTTGACCGGCAGACATTACCGTTATCATCCATCGGCGTGACAAGCGCTACAATACTTCCCGTGAACATGGGCCATCCTCAGAGCAGAAGTGGGACAAGATTCTCAATGTTACGTTTGGTGCTGCAATAAAAGCAAGAGACCCAACGCCATCTGGGATGTTGTACGCCGGTTTTTTTTATGCTTTCCTAATGTTACCTCACCTTTTTAAAGGAAGAACAGGTTTGACAGCCTCATTACAACACTATCTGGTGATTACCGCTCTGGGCGCAGACCGCCCCGGCATCGTAAACACAATCACTCGCCACGTCAGCAGCTGCGGCTGCAATATTGAAGACAGCCGCTTGGCCATGCTCGGCGACGAGTTCACGTTTATAATGCTGCTTTCCGGCTCGTGGAACGCGATTAACCTGATCGAATCAACGCTGCCGTTAAAAGGAGCCGAGCTGGATTTGCTGATCGTAATGAAGCGCACCTCCGCCCGCCCACCGCAGGCGATGCCGAATACGGTTTGGATCCAGGTAGAGGTGCCGGACTCGCCGCATATCATTGAGCGCTTTACCGCGCTGTGCGACACGTGGAATATGAATATCGCCGAACTGGTCTCCCGTACTCAACCGGGAGAAGATAAAGACGCCGCTCAGCTATTTATTCAAATCACCGCACACAGTCCTGCCTCGCAAAACACGACAAATATCGAGCAAGCGTTCAAAGCACTATGTACAGAACTGAGCGCACAAGGCAGTATTAACATCGTTAATTATTCACAGCATGATGAACAGGATGGAGTTTAACCAATGACCCCACTGAAAGCCGGTGATATCGCACCGAAATTTAGCTTACCGGACCAGGACGGCGAGGAAGTAAATTTAACCGACTTCCAGGGACAGCGTGTTCTGGTTTATTTTTACCCGAAAGCCATGACCCCAGGCTGCACCGTACAAGCGTGCGGTTTACGCGATAATATGGACGACCTGAAAAAAGCGGGCGTCGAAGTACTGGGTATCAGCACTGATAAACCAGAAAAACTGTCTCGTTTTGCCGAAAAAGAGCTGCTGAACTTTACGCTGCTGTCTGATGAAGATCATCAGGTCTGCGAACAGTTCGGCGTCTGGGGCGAAAAATCATTTATGGGGAAAACCTACGACGGCATTCACCGTATTAGCTTCCTCATTGATGCTGACGGCAAGATTGAACATGTGTTTGATAACTTCAAAACCAGCAATCACCACGATGTCGTGCTGAACTGGCTGAAAGAAAACGCATAACGTCTAAATGAAAACGCCGGGGATAATAAATCGCCCGGCGTTTTTTTGCGTCAATCAGCGCGTCACTCGTCTTCAATAACCATTCCATCAGGCCAGGCGTGAACCACCGCCTTGATTAATGTCGCCAGCGGAATCGCGAAGAATACCCCCCAGAAACCCCACAGCCCGCCGAAAATCACTACCGACAGAATAATCACCAGCGGATGTAAATTCACCGCCTCCGAGAAGAGAACCGGCACCAGCAGGTTGCCATCCAGCCCCTGAATTATCAGGTATACGGCAAACAGGCTCCAGAACTCAGTACCCGCGCCGAACTGGAACAACGCCACGCCGACCACAGGAATGGTGACCACAAAAGCGCCGATATACGGAATCAGCACCGAGAATCCCACCAGCACCGCCAGCAGCAGCGAGTAGTTGAGACCGAAGAGAATGAAGCCTATCCAGGTGGCGACGCCGACGACAATCATCTCCAGCACCTTGCCGCGGATATAGTTGGTAATCTGCTGGTTCATCTCTTTCCACACCTGCCCCGCCAGGCCGCGATTACGCGGTAATACGCGGCGTACGGCATTGAGCATCTGCTGTTTATCTTTCAGCAGGAAGAAAACCATCAGCGGAACCAGGACCAGATAAACCGCCAGCGTCAGCAGGCCGACCAGCGAGGCGAGCGAATACTTCACTACCGAATCGCCAACGGTCAGCATGCGGCTGCGCATATTTTCGGCCATTGCATCAATGATGCCGGCATCCATCAATGCCGGATAGCGCCGCGGCAGCGTGGCGGCGAAATCGGAAAGCTTATTGAGCATACCAGGCATATCGCGGATGAGATAAATGCCCTGTTGCCAGGCCACCGGCATCACCACAAAGGCCATTAACAGCAAGATACCGACAAATAGCACCAGCACCAGCGAGGTGGCCCAGGTTCGCGACAAGCCGATACGCTCCAGACGAACGGTGGGCCACTCCAGCAGATAGGCCAGCACGATGGCGACCAGCAGCGGCGCCAGCAGCCCGCTGAAAAAGAACATAATGCCGAAGCCGGCCAGCAGAATAACCAGCAGCGCTATCGCTTCCGGGTCGCTGAAACGACGACGATACCACTGCATTAACATCTCAAGCATAAACCCTTCCCTGAAGCGCAAATCGCCACAATCCTGGGAATTGTATCTAAGTGTCACAAAAAAGACTTCGCTTTTTATTGGCTATGACACAAACCTGCACAACTGTGCGAATATCATATTTTCAACGCCATCAACGACAGCTAAACTCGCTGAATCTGCGGCATGGGAACATTGGGCCGCATAACCGGTCAAACTGGCACACCCACATTACAGGACAGAGGTTATGTTCAGGCAGTTAAAGAAAACGCTGGTGGCCGCCGCCGTCGCGTCGTTGACGCTGGGGACGATATTACCTGCCGCCGCTGACTCGGCGGATACGCTGCCGGATATGGGCACCTCGGCAGGAAGCACCCTTTCCATCGGTCAGGAAATGCAGATGGGGGATTACTACGTGCGCCAGCTGCGCGGCAGCGCGCCGCTGATAAACGACCCGCTGTTGGTGCAATACATTAACGGGCTGGGCATGCGTCTGGTCGCTCACGCTAATTCCGTCCGTACGCCGTTCCACTTTTATCTGATTAATAACGATCAGATTAACGCCTTTGCCTTCTTCGGCGGCAACGTGGTGCTGCACTCGGCGCTGTTCCGCTATGCGGATAACGAAAGCCAGCTTGCCTCGGTAATGGCGCACGAAATCTCCCACGTCACCCAGCGCCATCTGGCGCGTGCGATGGAAGATCAAAAACGTAGCGCGCCGCTAACCTGGGTTGGCGCGCTGGGCTCTATTCTGCTGGCGATGGCCAGCCCGCAGGCGGGGATGGCGGCATTAACCGGCACCCTGGCTGGCACCCAACAGGGGATGATTAGCTTCACCCGTCAGAACGAAGAAGAAGCCGACCGCATCGGTATTCAGGTACTGCAGCGCTCCGGTTTCGATCCGCAGGCGATGCCGGCGTTTATGGGTAAATTACTCGACGAATCCCGCTATTCCAGCCGCCCGCCGGAAATGCTGCTCACTCACCCACTGCCGGAAAGCCGTCTGGCCGACGCCCGTAACCGCGCCAATCAGATGCGCCCGGTGGTAGTCCAGTCGTCGGCGGATTTCTATCTCGCCAAGGCCCGTACCCTCGGTATGTACAACTCCGGGGAAAATAAGCTCGGCAGCGATCTGCTTGACGCCTGGTCAAAAGGGAATATCCGCGAACAGCACGCCGCGCAGTATGGCCGCGCGCTACTGGCTATGGAGAGCAATAACTACGATCAGGCGCGCAAAGCGCTCCAGCCGCTGCTCAGCGCCGACCCACAAAATCCCTGGTATCTGGATCTCGCCACCGATATCGATCTTGGGCAGAAAAAGACCACTGACGCAATTAACCGCCTGAAAAACGCCAAAGAGATCCGCACCGATCCGGTCCTGCAGCTGAACCTGGCCAATGCCTACGTACAGGGCGGGCAGCCGGCGGAAGCCGCGACCATTCTCAATCGCTACACCTTTAACAATAAAGATGACGGCAACGGTTGGGACCTGTTGGCGCAGGCGGAAGGCGCATTGGGTCATCGCGACCAGGAGCTGGCGGCGCGAGCCGAAGGCATGGCGCTGGCCGGTAGGCTTGACCAGGCCATCTCGCTGCTGAGCAGCGCCAGTTCGCAAGTAAAATTGGGCAGTTTGCAGCAGGCGCGCTACGACGCTCGCATCGACCAGCTGCGCCAGCTGCAGGAAAGATTCCGCCCCTATCAGAAAATGTAAGGAGACCACATGTCTGACGCGGTAAAAATTTACCACAACCCTCGCTGCTCGAAGAGCCGTGACACGCTCAGCCTGCTGAAAGCTAACGGCATCGACCCTGAAGTGGTGCTGTATCTGGAGACGCCGCCGGATGCCGCGACGCTGCGCCAGCTGTTGAAAATGCTGAATATGAGCAGCGCCCGTGAACTGATGCGCCAGAAAGAAGATCTGTATAAGTCGCTCAATCTCGCCGACCCACAGCTCAGCGAAGAGGCGTTGATTCAGGCCATGGTCGAGAACCCGAAGCTCATCGAACGGCCCATCGTGGTCAGCCACGGCCAGGCGCGTATCGGCCGCCCGCCGGAACAGGTACTGGAAATCGTCAGCTAACCCCTACGCGCCGCCGGTCTTGCCCGCGGCGCGATTTTTTTCAACATAAGGAGACGCTGATGACTATTGCAGAATATCTCGAGCAGCAAGGGCTGGAGCGCGGTTTGCTTCAGGGACGGCAAGAGGGCCGGAAAGAAGAAGCACAGCGTATCGCCGCCGCAATGTTACGTAGCGGTCTCGCCCCCGCGCTGGTGGCGCAGCTAACCGGGCTGGCAGAGCAGGAACTGGCGTCGCTTTCGGCTTAAAGCTTCAGGATCTCTTTAACGAATGGGATCGTCAGTTTTCGTTGGGCGGTAATCGATGCGTGATCGAGCTGATCGAGCGTCATAAACAGCGAGCGCATTTCTCTATCCAGCCGCTTGAGCAGGAATCGGCAGACGTCTTCCGGCATCTCGAAACCGCGCAGTCTGGCGCGTAGCTGCAGCGCCTGCAGCTTATCTTCATCCGACAGCGGCTGCAGCTTATAGATTTGCCCCCAGTCAAGGCGCGAGGCGAGATCCGGCAAGCCGAGATGCAGCTGCCGCGGCGGGCAATCGCCGGTGATCAGCAGGCGGGTTTTACCTGATTCGAGAATACGGTTATAGAGATTAAAGATAGCCATCTCCCAGGGCTCGTCCCCTGCCACGCACTCGATGTTATCGATGCACACCAGCGCCAGTTGCTCCATGCCGTCCAGCACTTCCGGCACGAACCACGTGCGCTTATCCAACGGCACGTAGCCGACGGCATCGCCACGCTGGGATAGCTCAGCGCAGGCGGCATGCAAAAGGTGGCTACGCCCCGCGCCTTCACGAGACCAGATATAGATGTATCCGCTGTGTTCCTGCCGCAACACGTTCTGCAGAGCGGCAAGTAGGGAAGGATTATCACCCGGCCAGAAACTCGCGAACGTTTCGTCGTCAGGAAGATACAGTGGCAAAGAGAGCTGTGCCGGAGCGTTCAGATGGACCTCAACATAGGCTTACAGAAAAACGCGAAGAGTTTAACACAGTTTTAGGTCCGGAGAGAACCGGGCAGGATCGCTGCCCGGTATCAGGATCGTTATTTCGCTTCTTCGCTATCCGCGGCGTCCAGCACCACTTCTTCCGGACGCAGAACGCTGATCAGTTTAAAGATCAAGCTCAGACAGATACCGACGATCGTCGCCAGCGCCATGCCTTTCAGCTCCGCCGCGCCAATATGCACCTTCGCGCCGCTCACGCCGATAATCAGAATAACTGAGGTCAGAATCAGGTTCTGCGCTTTGCTGTAATCGACTTTTGATTCGATCAGCACGCGGATACCGGATGCGCCGATCACCCCGTACAGCAGCAGAGAAACGCCGCCCATCACCGGTACCGGGATAATCTGAATCGCCGCCGCCAGCTTGCCGACGCAGGAGAGCAGAATCGCAATAATCGCCGCGCCGCCAATAACCCAAGTACTGTATACGCGGGTAATCGCCATCACGCCGATATTTTCACCGTAGGTGGTGTTTGGCGTTGAGCCAAAGAAACCGGAGACAATCGTCGACAGCCCGTTGGCGAACATCGAGCGGTGCAGACCCGGATCGCGGATCAGATCGCGTTTAACGATATTGGCGGTCACCACCAGGTGCCCCACGTGCTCGGCGATCACCACCAGCGCAGCAGGCAAAATAGTGAAAATGGCAAACCACTCAAAGCGCGGGGTGTAGAAAGTCGGCAGTGCAAACCAGTGCGCTTCGGCGATAGGCGTCGTATCGACCACACCCATCACGAAGGAGAGCGCATAGCCTACCAGCACGCCGATAAGAATCGGGATAATCGCCAGGAAGCCGCGGAACAGTACGGATCCAAAAACCGTCACTGCCAGCGTCACCATCGAAATAATAATGGTTTTGCTGTCGGGCGATTGGCCGTCAGCCGGCAGCAGCCCGGCCATGTTCGCCGCCACACCCGCCAGTTCCAGACCGATAACCGCCACGATGGCGCCCATCGCCGCCGGCGGGAACATCACATCCAGCCAGCCGGTACCGGCTTTTTTGACAATAAAGGAGACGATGCAGAACAGGACGCCGCACATAATGAAACCGCCGAGCGCTACTTCATAACCCAGCGGCAACAGCAGCAGCACCGGGGAGATAAAGGCGAAGCTCGACCCCAGATAGGCCGGAATTTTGCCTTTACAGATAAAGAGGTACAACAGCGTACCGATGCCGTTAAACAGCAGTACGGTAGCCGGGTTAATGTGGAACAGGATAGGCACCAGAACCGTTGCGCCAAACATGGCGAACAGATGTTGCAAACTAAGCGGGATTGTCTGTAAAAGCGGCGGTCTTTCACTCACCCCGATTGCACGGCGCGTCATAATGTTATCCTCTGAGAGTCGTTTGTTATTTGTTGTGGGCGTGATTTATTCAAAAAAAAGCCGACTCTCAAAGTCGGCTTTTTATCACTTCATCATTTATTTGGTACCGAAAATCTTATCGCCGGCATCGCCGAGGCCTGGAATAATGTATCCGTGCTCATTGAGGCCCTGGTCGACGGACGCGGTGTACAGCTCGACGTCAGGATGCGCTTTCTCCAGCGCGGCAATGCCTTCCGGCGCCGCCACCAGCACCAGCACCTTAATGCTCGAGCAGCCCGCTTTTTTCAGCAGGTCGATAGTTGCGATCATCGAACCGCCAGTTGCCAGCATCGGGTCAACCACCAGCGCCATACGCTCGTCAATGTTAGAAACCAGCTTCTGGAAGTAAGGAACCGGCTCCAGCGTTTCTTCATCACGGTAGATACCAACCACGCTGATACGCGCGCTCGGCACGTGCTCCAGCACGCCTTCCATCATCCCCAGACCGGCACGCAGGATAGGCACTACGGTAATTTTCTTACCTTTGATCTGCTCAACTTCGACCGGACCGTTCCAGCCTTCGATAGTGACACGCTCGGTAGCGAGATCGGCGGTTGCTTCGTAGGTCAGTAAGCTACCAACCTCTGAGGCGAGTTCACGGAAGCGTTTAGTACTGATGTCATGCTCACGCATCAGGCCCAGCTTGTGTTTGACGAGTGGATGTTTCACTTCCACGATCTTCATTCTCTTTCTCCTCTGAGGGGCAGCCACAAAAAAAATCGCGGGATTATACCGCTTTTTGCGGATTGCGCCATACCCATCTTGCTTGACGTATATCAAACAAAGTGATTTATGGATTGTTACACATTATAAAACAAACAAAAAAAGCCGGAGGTTCCCCTTCGGCCTTTATCTTTGACAAGGCTATGCTAGTTGGCGATTACAGATTTTCGCCGTTACTGGCAATAACCTGCTGATACCAGGCAAAGGATTTTTTACGGCTGCGGGCCAACGTGCCGCGACCGTCGTTATCTTTATCGACAAAGATAAATCCATAGCGTTTTTTCATCTCGCCGGTACCGGCGGAGACCAGATCGATACAGCCCCACGGGGTATACCCCATCAGATCTACGCCATCCTCCACTACCGCTTTTTTCATTTCGGCAATATGGGCACTGAGATACTCGATACGATACTGGTCATCCACGCTGCCGTCAGCTTCACGCACGTCAATGGCGCCAAAGCCATTCTCAACGATAAACAGCGGCAACTGATAGTGATCCCAGAACCAGTTGAGCGAGTAGCGCAGACCAACCGGGTCAATCTGCCAGCCCCAATCCGATTTCTTGACGTACGGGTTGGAGACCAGGCTGGTACTTTCGTCGTAATCCAGGTGCGGATTATCGTCAGTCGCTTTGGTGGCGAAGGACATGTAGTAGCTAAAACCAATATAGTCGACGCAACCCTCTTTTAACGCCTAGCTATCGGCGTCGGTGATATCCAGCGTAAAACCGCGGCGCGCGAAGTAGTTGAGCAAATGCTGCGGATAGCGGCCACGCACGTGCACATCGGTAAACCAGTAACGACGATGCATAGCGTTCATCGCCATCATGATGTCGTCCGGCGCGCAGGTGAGCGGATAGATTGGACACATCGCGATCATACAGCCAATCTGCAGGTCCGAATTAATCTCACGTGCCGCCTTTACCGCCAGCGCACTGGCCACCAGTTCATAATGGGCAGCCTGAAACATCACCGGCTCACGGTCTTCTCCGGGCTGATACTTCAGGCCGGAGTTGGTAAAGGGGGCGAAATCTTCATGGAAGTTGGCCTGGTTGTTGATCTCGTTAAAGGTCATCCAGTACTTCACTTTGTGCTGATAGCGGGTAAACACCACCTTCGCGAAGCGGACAAAGAAATCAATGAGTTTACGGTTGCGCCAGCCGCCGTATTCAGTCACCAGTTGGTAAGGCATTTCAAAATGGGAGAGCGTGATCACCGGTTCGATACCATATTTCAGGCACTCGTCGAACAGATCGTCATAGAATTGCAGGCCCGCCTCATTGGGCTCCAGCTCATCGCCCCGCGGAAAAATGCGCGTCCAGGCAATTGAAGTACGGAAACACTTAAATCCCAGTTCGGCAAACAGCGCTACGTCTTCTTTATAACGATGATAAAAATCAATTGCCTCATGGTTGGGATAGTTATGACCAGGCAGTACGCCGTCGGTGATCATTCGCGGCACCCCATGGGCGCCTGCGGTCATCACGTCAGCGACGCTAATCCCCTTCCCTCCTTCTTGCCAGCCGCCCTCAAGCTGATGCGCCGCTACCGCGCCGCCCCACAGAAAACCTTCTTTGAATCCGGACATATACTCTCCCTATAGACGATCGTTATGCGCTTTTCACCAAACAGAAACCGGTTTCATTGGCATAATGATCATTCATTAAAGGCGAGGCAAGCAGAAGACTGTACCCGGTTTCATTTTCGTGAACAGTATCAAATTTGCTCATCTGTTAGCCGTTTTAAATCGAGTGTAAAGCAGGCTCGCAAACGTTTGCTTTCCCTGTTAGAATTGCGCCGATTTTTCTTGCTACCGCAAACGCGTGGAGACTTCGCAGTGACCGATAAAACCTCTCTCAGCTATAAAGATGCCGGCGTGGATATTGATGCAGGCAACGCTCTCGTCGACCGTATTAAGGGCGTGGTGAAGAAAACCCGTCGCCCGGAAGTGATGGGCGGACTGGGCGGATTCGGCGCGCTGTGCGCTCTGCCGCAGAAGTACCGCGAACCGGTACTGGTCTCCGGTACCGACGGCGTCGGCACCAAGCTGCGTCTGGCGATGGACCTTAAACGTCACGACACTATCGGTATCGATCTGGTCGCTATGTGCGTCAATGACCTCGTAGTTCAGGGCGCCGAGCCGCTGTTTTTCCTCGACTACTACGCGACCGGTAAACTGGACGTGGATACTGCGGCAAGCGTGATCAGCGGCATCGCCGAAGGCTGCTTACAGTCCGGCTGCGCGCTGGTTGGCGGCGAAACGGCAGAGATGCCGGGTATGTACCATGGTGAAGATTACGACGTGGCCGGTTTCTGCGTCGGCGTGGTAGAAAAATCAGAAATCATCGACGGCAGCAAAGTGGCTGACGGCGACGTCCTGGTCGCGCTTGCCTCCAGCGGCCCGCACTCTAACGGCTACTCGCTGGTGCGTAAGATTATCGAAGTCAGCGGCGTTGATCCGCAGACTACCGACCTCAACGGCAAACCGCTGGCCGACCACCTGCTGGCGCCGACCCGCATCTATGTCAAATCGATTCTGAATCTGATTGCCAACGTCGACGTCCACGCCATCGCCCACCTGACCGGCGGCGGCTTCTGGGAAAATATTCCGCGCGTACTGCCGGACAACACCCAGGCGGTAATCGACGAGTCCTCCTGGCAGTGGCCGGAAGTCTTCAACTGGCTGCAAACCGCCGGTAATGTCAGCAGCCACGAAATGTACCGCACCTTTAACTGCGGCGTCGGCATGCTGGTCGCGCTGCCGGCAGCCGAGGTGGATAAAGCCATCGCCCTGCTGAACGAGCAGGGTGAAAACGCCTGGAAAATCGGTTACATCAAGGCATCCGATGCCGAACAACGCGTGGTCATTGAATGAAAAACATTGTGGTGCTGATTTCCGGTAACGGCAGTAATTTACAGGCGATTATTGATGCCTGCGCCCGGAAGCAAATCAACGGCACCCTGCGTGCGGTATTCAGCAATAAGGCCGAAGCATTCGGCCTTGAGCGCGCCCGCGAGGCCGGTATTCCGGCCTTTGCGCTCTCGCCGAAAGCGTTTGATAGCCGCGAAGCCTTCGACCGCGAGCTGATGCAGCAAATCGATGTCTTCCAACCCGATCTGGTGGTGCTGGCGGGCTACATGCGTATCCTTAGCCCAGCGTTTGTTGGCCACTATCAGGGGCGCTTGCTGAATATCCATCCTTCTCTGCTGCCGAAATATCCAGGGCTGCATACTCATCGCCAGGCGCTGGAAAATGGTGATGAGGAACATGGCACCTCGGTGCATTTCGTCACCGACGAACTCGATGGCGGGCCGGTGATCTTACAGGCTCGGGTGCCGGTATTTCCGGAAGACAGCGAAGATGACGTTACCGCCCGCGTTCAGGCGCAGGAGCACGATATCTATCCGCTGGTGGTGAGCTGGTTTGTTGATGGCCGCCTGCGTATGGAAGCTAACTCTGCGTGGCTGGATAATCGCAAGCTGCCGCCGCAGGGCTATGCCGCCGAAGAATAAGTTCGACCTGCCCCGGAGCAATCGCCGGGGCACCTTCCTCTCTTATTTCCTCGCTAATTATCGCCGTTTTCCAGACATAGCGCGTTAGGGTTCCAGGCTGCCGGTAATGGTATCGGGCGCTGATAATCAAATTCGCGCAGTGTCAGACCCGCTACGCCGTTGGCGTACAGTACCGGCAAACCGCCGGGATAAGGCTCGACACCCCAAACTCGGCCGCTTTGCGGATTCAAACACCAGGCGTTATCAATCCCCATCCCGGTCGGCGACATCGGATTACACGGCGGGCGGATATCATAAAGCCCCTGCTCCGCTGCCAGGTTCAGCTTCTGGGTGAGCTGCACGCCGTCAAACAGAATGCGCCGGATCTGACCTGGCGTTTCACTATGCAGGTTTATCGCGCCTTCGCACTCGCCAACCAGCCCGCGGAACTGGATCTGTGAGATTTCGCCGGGTTCAATCGCCGGATCGCGACGGCGCGCGGAAAGGAAAACAGGGTCCGCCTCGCCCCAATGACAGGCCGGCGCGCTCACGCAATCAAAAGCAATGCTGCTAAAAATCATCCGCCGTAGCCGCCCGCCGTCGCGGGATATCAGGCCAATGCCGCGATTGGAGTCAAAGATAGTGCAGTTACTCACCAGCACATCTTCAATATCCTGCCAGGTTTCAGTACCGATTTTAAAGGCGCAGCTTTTCGAGCGCAGCGTGCAGTTAACGATGGTTACCTGACGCAACGGTCGCTGGATACGCTCAGGTTTATCGGTGGTCTTCAGACAGACGGCATCATCCGCCGCGCTGAAATAGCTATTGGCGATATGGACCTGCTGGCAGCTGTCGATATCCAGCGCATCGGTATTAGCCATCGTCAAATCGTTGTCGACGGTGACGCCGTCAACCACCACGCCCGTGCAGGAGACCAGATGAATTGTCCACATCGGGGCATGCCGTACGGTGATATTCTCCAGCCGGACGCGACGGCAATTTTCCAGCAAAATGATCCTCGGACGCGCCGCGGCTGGCGTGCGGTAACCCATGGCGTCAACGCGACGGGAAAACCAGCCATCAGCGCTGCCGTAAATCTCGCCGCCTCCGCAGATAGTAATATTCTGCGCATCCACAGCATACAGAAAGGCCCGATCTGAAGATTCCGCCCGGCTCAGCGCCGTCGCCTGAGCAAAGTCATCATAGTTTTCGCTAACGATAAGCTCGGCGCCCGGCGACAGCCACAAACAGGTGTTCGAGCCTATCCGTAAACCGCCAAGCGCGTACCTGCCGCAATCAACCACCAACCGGCCGCCGCCCGCCTGCGCCAGTTCGTCCAGCGCCTGTTGAAAGAGTTCAGTATCAGGCGTCACACCATCCGCATGGGGATGGCGCTGCGAAAGATAAATGTTCATAGCATGTCCTGGAAATCAACGTGGGGACTATCTCACCATCTCTCTCACCCTCAGCGTAGGGTCGAAATCGCTACCGCGGAAATATCTGCGTACCCTTTCACATTCGCCATCACGCTCAGGGGCAAAACGTGAGATTACGCGCAAAATTTGCCTGCGGAAAAAATGAAAACAGGGCCGTTATCACAGTAAACGCCCTCTTAAACCGCAGAATATGTGAGCAACGTCACGGGATTTATTTCATTTTGTCGCCATTTGGCATGCTGCTCGCAGAACGGTACGAAAAACCGACTGTCGGGATTTTCGCCTCCATCCCCCTCTTTTACTGTGCAACCTCGCATTCCTTACCAAAGAGATACGCTCATGACGAGAACAGTGACCCCGCAACGAGAAGTCAAAACCCGCAACATCCTCTGCTGGGGGATGGGCGATATTTTCGGCAGCGGCGCGATGACCATCACCGGCCTGTGGCTGCTCTACTTTTATATTGAAGTCGCCGGGCTCTCGCCCGCCGCCTCGGCCTCTATTTTCGCCATCGCCAAGATTTGGGACGGCATCACGGACCCGGTGATGGGCTACATTACCGACAACATTCGCACCCGTTGGGGGCGGAGACGGATCTTCTTTATTCTCGGCGCGCCGTTATCGCTCTGTTTCGCCCTGATGTGGATAAGTGGTTTTGGCTACGCCTGGTACCTTGGTACCTATCTACTATTCAGCACCGTCTTCACCCTGCTGATGGTGCCTTACGATACGCTGCCTGCAGAGATGACCACCCGCTATGATTTGCGCTCGAAAATGTCCGGCGCGCGAATGCTATTCGCTCAGGCGACAGCCTTTCTCGCGGCGCTGATCCCCGGGCAAATCATGGCCCACGTCGCCGATAAATCGCAGGCGTTTCTCTATATCGGCATTATCTTCGCCCTGCTTTTTGCCTTGCCGTGGATCTTCGTCTGGCGCGGTACGTGGGAGCGCGACAACCTCCCGCCGCCGCAGACGCAGCAAGGTTTAGGCAAAACACTACGTTCGCTGTATCGCGAGATGGCCTCGACCTTCCGTCTGCGGACCTTCCGTATTCATATCATGATGTACGTCGGCGGCGCGGTGGCGCTGGATATTTTCGGCTCGCTGTTTATGCACTATATGACCTACGTGCTACGTGTCGGCACCTCGCTGGCTTCGCAGGCCATGAGTCTGATGACGCTGTTTCAGTTCTTCGCGATCCCTTTCTTCACCTGGCTTTGCATCCGCGTCGGCAACGGCAACGCCTATAAGGTCGCCATCGCGCTGATCCTCTGCGCGCTACTGTGGTTCAGCCAATTGACCGCTTCTTTCAGCCATCTTTCCTGGCTGCTGCTCGGCGGCGCAATCGTGATGGGCATCGCCCGCGGCGGCACCTATCTTATCCCATGGAATGTCTACAATTTTCTGCCCGATATCGATGAAGCTTACACCGGCGTGCGGCGCGAAGGGATCTACGCGGGAGTGATGATGCTGACGCGCAAATTCTCCCAGGCGCTGGCGCTGTTTATCGTCGGCCTGGCGCTGGAAGCCTTTGGATTCACCAAAGGCGCCGAAACGCAGAATACCGCCGCGCTGAATGGTATCTGGTGGGTATTCCTCGTTGGCCCCGGCCTGCTGGCCTTACTGGCAATGTATGGCGCGTTTCGTTTTCGCTTGAGCCAGCCGCGACATCAAATCCTGATTAGCGAACTGGAGCGTCTGCGCGCCGGTGGTCATCCACAGGATGCCAGCCCGCAGACCCGCGAAACTATCGAGCTACTGACCGGCCATCCTCATCGCAACGATCGCTGGCAACACGCCGCCGTTTCTTCTCAAGGAAATCACTATGTCGCAGAAAAACAACCGTCCTGAATTACAATCACTCATCGAAGCGCTAATCGGCAACTTAACCGCGATTACCGATGATAGCGGCGAGTATTTGCAGCGGCTGGCAGATGGCCGGGTGGTTGACACCAAAGGTTGGGACGGTTGGGAGTGGACGCATGGCATCGCCCTGTTTGGCCTGTTTCGCTACCAGCAACTGACAGGATCGCTTCGGGCTCGTGAACTTATCGACGGCTGGTTTAGCGCCCGTTTCGCCGAGGGTACGCCGGAGAAAAACATCAACACCGCTTGTCCGTTTTTAACCCTGGCGCTGTGCTATCAACAGACGCCGCGCAGCGACTGGCGCGCCTATCTGGAAAGCTGGGGAGATGCGATATATCGCCAGATGCCGCGTACCGAAGAGGGCTGCCTGCAACACGTCACCTATGAGAATCCCCATCATCAACAAATTTGGGACGATACGCTCATGATGGCGGTACTGCCGCTGGCGATGCTCGGCAAGATGTTTGATAAACCGCGCTGGGTAGAAGAGGCGAAATTTCAGTTTTTGCAGCACCTGCACTATTTAAGCGACCACCAAAGCGGCCTGTGGTTTCACGGCTGGCATTTCGACGGCAGACACCATTTCGCCGGCGCGCTGTGGGCCCGCGGCAATAGCTGGATAACGCTGGCGATACCGGAACTGCTGGAGATGCTTGAGCTCGACGAGCATGACGCCTTTTACCGCCAGTTGCAAAATACTCTGCAAATTCAGGTCAGCGCCCTTGCCCGCTGCCAGGCCGAAAACGGCCTATGGCCGACGCTGCTTAACGACCCGGATAGTTATCTGGAAGCCTCTGCGACGGCGGGCTTTGCCGCGGGTATTTTCAAGGCGGTGCGCCTCGGCTACCTCGACGATGCGTTTCTGCCGGTCGCCGGGAAAGCCTGCCGGGGCATTATCGAACATATCTCGCCGCAAGGAGAGTTAACGCAGGTGTCGTTTGGCACGGCGATGGGCAACGACCTCGACCACTATCGTAACATCCCCCTGACCGCCATGCCCTACGGCCAGGCAATGGCGATACTGTGCCTGGTTGAAGCGCTACGCCGCACGCTTTAATACGGCTATCTGAGCGCCGTCAGTTCGGTGCTCAGGCTATCCGCCAGATTACGTGCTCGTACAGGATCGAACATCACGTAAAACGCCGGTGAGGCCTCGCCTGTCTGCTGACAAAGCGTTTCCATTTCCGATGCGCAGCGATATAACGCCTGCACGTTAATATGGCAAATCTCCCGCATGCTCCAGCTGTTTTCCACCTCTCGGGCGAAGTGCAGAGTAAAGAAGGCCTTTTGCGCGTGGGTAAACGTCTGGCAATAGAGCGCCAGTCCCTGCCACTCCTCACGCCACCGAAGCGCCAGCGCGGCGGGAAAATCCGCCGTGAGAGCGAACGCTTGCGCTGCTTTCCCCAGCAGCTGCGCGCTGGCTGCGACCTCATCTTTTTCTTGCGCGATTTGCGTGAGATTAGCCATCGACTTCTGCGGGTCGTCGCGGGTGAAGTGGATATCCTGCGCCGAACCGGGTAACCAGTGACTGCGCGCCAGTTGTCCGTAAAGGCCCCACACCGCCTGGCCGTAGCTTTCAGGCAATTGGCTATGGCGATGGAAAACATGGTCTCGCACATATATTGACTGATAGAGCGTCTGCGTCGCCTGTTCAAGCAGCGACTGGAACTGCTGCGCGACATCGGCTGGCGGACACCAGCCGTAACGCTGCGCCAGCCATTGCACCAGTAACTGCTGCTGATTTTTCGCCGCCCCTTCGCCCAGCAACTGACTACAGGCGAAGAGATTACATTCGCTTAACGTCGCAGGGATCCAGTGATTATCGATACTTTCCCAACTGGTTTTACAGATAGCGCCGGTAATGCGCGGGTTGCGACTCTGACACCACAACAGTCGCCCCTGCAGCTCATCAATACGTAAAAACGGCATGACTCCCCATCCCACTTCTTCGCCGGCAAGATCGATATCGATCCATACATCTCGCGTCTGCACCGCCAACAGCGCCGGATTGTTAGGGAAAGCAGGCCAGAAACGTTCCGGCGTGAGTTTTATCGATACCGAAACCGCAGGCGGCAGCGGTTCAATCGCGTCCAGCACGGCGCTGAGATCGTCATTGCTGGCAGGGAAGACACGCAGTACCAGATGCTTATTTTGCGCGGCTACCGCCTGACTCAGGGCGTTAAAACAGCGGCGGTAGAGCATCAAGCTTTGCGCTGGCTGGCGGGGATCGTCGTGTTGTCTGTCCCACTGCGGGCGAGAGATCGGTAATAATCCATCGGTACTGGAGAGCGCGATAATCAAACCGGTGAGCGCCGGTACGCTTTGACACACGGCGCGGATTTTGTCGGTTAACCAGCGGCTCCAGAAATCGACATCAAAACGCACCCCGCGCGGGGTATCCAGCAGTTCCGGATGCGCTAATAACAGTTCGGTCGGGAAGCTAAGTTCTTTCGCCTGCAGATAACATCGCAACCCCTGCTCACGGCAGCGTAACGCCAGCCGGTTGAGATAGATACAGCGCGCTCGTTGTTGGCTCGACAATCGGTCGTTATAGTCAAAAGGGGTATACCCCTGTGGCGAAACCAGCTTGCCAAATAACTCGGCCTGTCCCACCACCACGGTATTAAAATCATGCTCAATTGCGTATTCAATCAACCGACAGGCCGACGGCCAGTGCCAGATGTCCTGATTATTGAGCTCCAGCGCCCGCGTTTCCCACATTGTTTCGCCCTCCATTTCGCCCCTGACTGAACATAACGTAAGCAAACAAACGCGTCCGCTTTTTCCCGGCATCTGATTGCAAGAAAACTGTCATATTGCTTTGACATAGTTGGACATTCAATGGCAAAGCTCGCCATAATGAAAAAGCGACGTCAATGATCCGGAGTGTGAGTTGTAATGGGCCAGGAAAAGCTATACATCGAAAAAGAACTCAGCTGGTTGTCCTTTAACGAGCGCGTACTTCAGGAAGCGGCGGACAAGAGCAACCCGCTTATCGAGCGCATGCGCTTCTTAGGAATTTACTCCAATAACCTTGATGAGTTTTACAAAGTGCGCTTCGCTGAACTTAAGCGACGCATTCTTATCAGTGAAGAACAAGGTAGTACCGCCCATTCGCGTCATCTGTTAGGCAAAATCCAGGCCCGCGTGCTGAAGGCCGATCAGGAATTTGATGGTCTTTATAATGAACTGCTGCTGGAAATGGCGCGTAATCAGATCTTCCTGATTAACGAACGCCAGCTGTCCGTTAACCAGCAATCCTGGTTGCGCAACTACTTCAAACAGTATCTGCGCCAGCATATTTCGCCGATTCTGATCAACCGCGAGACGGACCTGGTTCAATTCTTGAAAGATGATTACACCTATCTGGCGGTGGAGATTATCCGCGGCGACACCATTAATTATGCGCTGCTGGAGATTCCATCTGATAAGGTGCCACGCTTTGTGAACCTGCCGCCGGAAACGCCGCGACGCCGCAAACCAATGATTCTGCTGGATAACATTCTGCGTTACTGCCTGGATGATATCTTTAAGGGCTTCTTTGACTACGATGCCCTGAATGCATACTCGATGAAAATGACCCGTGATGCCGAGTACGATTTGGTACACGAAATGGAATCGAGCCTGATGGAGCTGATGTCCTCCAGCCTGAAGCAGCGCTTAACCGCCGAACCGGTGCGTTTTGTCTACCAGCGCGATATGCCGGATGCGATGGTCGAAATGCTGCGCGATAAGCTCTCCATCTCAAACTACGATTCGATGCTGCCGGGCGGTCGTTATCACAACTTTAAAGACTTTATCGGTTTCCCGAATGTTGGCAAGGCCAATCTGGTCAATAAACCGATGCCGCGCCTGCGCCACTTGTGGTTCGATAAATTCCGCAACGGCTTTGACGCCATCCGCGAACGCGACGTACTGCTCTACTACCCATACCATACCTTCGAGCACGTGCTTGAACTGCTGCGTCAGGCGTCGTTCGACCCGAGCGTGCTGGCGATCAAAATCAATATCTACCGCGTCGCTAAGGATTCACGGATTATCGATTCGATGATCCACGCCGCCCACAACGGTAAAAAAGTGACCGTGGTGGTTGAACTGCAGGCTCGCTTCGACGAAGAGGCCAATATTCACTGGGCCAAACGTCTGACAGAAGCCGGCGTACACGTTATCTTCTCGGCGCCGGGGCTGAAGATCCACGCCAAACTCTTCCTCATTTCGCGTAAAGAAGGCGATGAGGTAGTGCGTTATGCGCATATCGGCACCGGCAACTTCAACGAGAAAACCGCTCGTATCTACACCGACTATTCGCTCCTCACCGCCGACGCGCGCATCACTAATGAAGTCCGTCGCGTGTTTAATTTTATCGAAAACCCTTACCGGCCAGTCAGCTTCGACTACCTGTTGGTGTCGCCGCAGAACTCGCGTCGTCTGCTGTATGAAATGATCGACCGCGAAATCGCCAATGCGCAGAATGGGCAACCGTCCGGAATTACGCTTAAATTAAATAACCTGGTCGATAAAGGGCTGGTGGACAGACTCTATGCCGCCTCCAGTACCGGCGTGCCGGTTAACCTGCTTATCCGCGGCATGTGCTCGCTAATCCCGGGTCTTGAGGGAATTAGCGAAAATATTCGCGTGATTAGTATCGTTGACCGTTTCCTTGAGCACGATAGGGTCTATTGTTTTGAAAACGGTGGTGATAAACAGGTGTGGTTATCCTCCGCCGACTGGATGACACGCAACATCGACTATCGTATCGAAGTCGCCGTACCGCTGCTGGACCCGCGTCTGAAGCAACGCGTACTGGATATTCTCGATATCCTGTTCAACGATACCGTAAAAGCGCGCTATCTTGATAAAGAACTGAGTAATCGCTACGTGCCGCGCGGCAATCGCCGCAAAGTACGCGCACAGATAGCGATTTACGATTATCTCAAATCACTCGAACAACCCGATTAACCTATGCCAATAAACGAAAAAACCCCTCGGCCGCAGGAGTTCGCTGCGGTCGACCTTGGTTCGAACAGTTTTCATATGGTGATCGCCCGTGTCGTCGACGGGGCAATGCAGATCATCGGTCGCCTGAAGCAGCGCGTACACCTGGCCGATGGCCTGGATGAAAACTCGGTGTTGAGCGAAGAAGCGATTACTCGTGGGCTGAACTGCCTGTCGCTGTTTGCGGAACGTCTGCAGGGATTCTCCCCTTCCAGCGTTTGTATCGTCGGGACGCATACCCTGCGCCAGGCGGCTAACGCGGCGGATTTTCTCAAACGAGCGGAAAAAGTTATCCCTTATCCCATCGAAATAATCTCCGGTAACGAAGAAGCGCGTCTGATTTTTATGGGCGTCGAACATACGCAACCGGAGCGCGGCCGTAAGCTGGTTATTGACATCGGCGGCGGTTCGACTGAGCTCGTCATCGGCGAAGATTTCGAGCCCCGCCTGGTTGAAAGCCGACGTATGGGCTGCGTAAGCTTCTCGCAGGCCTATTTCGCCGGCGGCGTTATCAATAAAGAAAACTTCCAGCGCGCGCGCCTGGCGGCGGTGCAGAAACTGGAAACCCTGGCCTGGCAGTTCCGTATTCAGGGATGGAACGTGGCGCTGGGCGCCTCTGGCACCATCAAAGCCGCGCACGAAGTGCTGGTCGCCATGGGGGAGAAAGACGGCTTCATTACCCCGGAACGTCTTGAAATGCTGGTCAGTGAGCTTCTGAAGAATAAAAACTTCGACTCATTAAGCCTGCCGGGATTGTCGGAGGACCGCAAAGCGGTATTCGCCCCGGGCCTTGCGATTTTGTGCGGGGTATTCGACGCGCTGGCGATCAAAGAACTGCGCCTGTCCGACGGCGCCCTGCGCGAAGGCGTGTTGTACGAGATGGAAGGTCGCTTCCGCCACCAGGATATTCGCAGCCGTACGGCCCAGAGCCTGGCGAACCAGTACAATATCGATCGCGAACAGGCGCGCCGGGTACTGGAGACTACCACTCAGATGCTGGAACAGTGGCAGGAGCAAAACCCGAAACTGGCTAACCCGCATCTGTCTGCCCTGCTGAAGTGGGCGGTAATGCTACATGAAGTGGGGCTGAACATTAACCACAGCGGCATGCATCGCCACTCTGCCTATATCCTGCAAAATAGCGATCTGCCGGGCTTTAATCAGGAACAGCAGACCCTGATGGCCACGCTGGTACGCTATCACCGCAAAGCTATCAAGCTTGATGATTTGCCGCGTTTTACCTTGTTCAAGAAAAAACAGTTCTTGCCGCTGATCCAACTACTGCGTCTGGGCGTATTACTGAACAATCAGCGTCAGGCGACCACTACGCCGCCAAAACTGACATTGAAGACGGAAGCCAACCACTGGACGTTAATTTTCCCGCATGACTGGTTTAGCCAGAATGCGTTGGTGCTGCTGGATCTGGAAAAAGAGCAACAGTACTGGGAAGGCGTGCCTGAATGGCTGCTGAAAATTACTGAAGAAGAAGCGTAAAGCTGACATCTTTCACTAAAACGGCCGGGTCACACGCCCGGCCGTTTTTTATGCGACGTCAGCCGCGCAGGCCAGTTGTTCTATCGGAACCGGCATTCCAATGTCAAAGCCCTGCATATAATCAATCCCCAGCGAAATCACCGCCTGGCGGATCTCCGGCGATTCCACATACTCCGCCACTACCTGCATATTTTTGATTTGCGCCAACCGGCAAATCGACGCCACAACCTGATAATCCAGACTGCTGGTGACCAGATTACGGATAAAGCTACCGTCAATTTTCAGCATATCCACGTTAAGCGTTTTCAGCCGCGCATAGCTGGCATAGCCGGTACCGAAATCATCAATCGCCACCCGGCATCCCAACTCCTGCAACCGCGCGAGGGTTTGTTGCGCCTGCTCCGGATTACTGAGCGAGTGGTTTTCCGTCAGTTCAAAAATAAGCTGCCAGGGCTCAATATTATAATGATGCAGCATTTCCTCGACTTCGTCCGGGAAACGGCTGCGGCTGACCGAAACTGGCGACAGATTGATGGCCAAACGCATGCCCGGCAACGTATGGCGATTAGCGTTCATAAAAGCCAGCGTATTGTCGATAACCCAGCTGTCGATGCGCGAAGCCAGGCCAAATTCGTGCGCCGCAGGCAAAAAATTATCCGGCGCAACTAGCTCGCCCTGCTCGCCCACCATACGCAACAGGACTTCATGATAACTATCGCCGCGCATGCCGATAATGGGCTGCGCCATCAGCCGAAAACGATTCTGATCCAGCGCCTGCAGGATCTGGTTCATCATTGACACACGTTCTTTTAACCCCTGCTGAACGTGAACGGCGCCGCGGCGCTGCACGTTTTCCGGGTGGCCGCTGGTCAATGACATGTCGGCAATATTATTCAGTTCGCCGAGCAGTAAATACAGATGCTTGACAGGAGAACGTACGTTGCAATAGCTGATCCCGACGGGCGGCTGTAGCGGAATACCATCCCAGATAAAACGGAATTGCTTAATCCGCTCATCCAGCATCACGATGCGTTGTTGATGATCGTCGCTATTCAGGCGTATCACCAGGTCATGGCCCGAAAGGTGATAGACCATTTCGTTCGGCTGCAGTATGTGACTCAGGTATTCCGATAGCTGCTGCTTATACTGAATGCGTAGCATCACGCCGTAGTGCCGCCCAAGCAACTCCAGCTCTGGCATGCGTAAAAAGCACAGCACCGACCAGGTCGAGTGGTTTAGCGCTCGGCTCAGGGCCCGTAAATTCGGCATATGAACGACCGGGTCGAGAAAGGCCATCCGGCGAACCCGACGGTGGATCATCCGCTGCTGCGTCGCCAGCATTGCCATATAAGCGATAATAAAAGAGAACACCAGGTAACTGGAGGAGGTAATCGCCAGCTGGTTATTGTAGATCGGGGAAAATGGCAGGTAGCTGTAATGAAAATGGATAACCAGAATTAATATCGGCGGCCACGCCAGGGAAATAAAACGATAGCCAAAACGCATCGCCCCCCACAACATGACCGGCATAAGTAATGACAATGTATAATTTGTGCTAAATATCGTGCTGCTGGCATTTAACGGCATGAATAATAAAGCCAGTATTATTAACAATACTATTGCCCAGACAATAATTTCCAGCGGTTTTATTTTTTGGTCGATTTGTAAACGCACCTGGGATATAAAACCGCGTAAGTGTAGCGGGTTACGAATAACACGCAGCAAAAAATAGCACAGTGGCACACCGGTCAAGCACCCCACCATCAGCGCCTGAAAAGTGATTAACGATCGTAAACTAAATGGCGTTGAACCCACCAGTTCCGCCGCCCGCGGATGCAGGCCAAGATACTCAGCAATCTGCGAAATAATGAGAAAAATTACCGAGGGCAGCAGCATTTGCCAGAACAGCCGATACGGCATCAGGGCAACATTACCATGTGAAATCTGCTGACGGCGTGGAACGAAAATGCGATAACCGCCCCAGCACAGCACTGAAGGGATCAAAAAATGAAACAATACGCCGATAGATTGCTCGAAGGTCATTCCGCGCGTAATGGTCAGCAGCAAGCCGACTATAATGCCCGGAATCGCCGCCCAGCCGAAAAACAGCATCAGGCTCAATACTAACGCCAGCGGAAGATAAAACAGAAAGACGGTGTGACCGTTAAGATTTGCAAATGTATTCGCGGCGCGCGCCAGCGGCAACAGCAGCGTAGGGAGGATGAGCGGTAGTGCCCACCATTTATCCTGATATCGTTTGTATAGTTTAATAATACTCATAGATGCTCGACAGATTACCCCAACTCCTGCGGAGTATATTCAGACAGGCATCCAACCCGACCAGGCTAACCGCGAAAGTAATAACGATGCGGAACAGATGGACGATTTTAGTGGCCAATGGAATCAAGCAATTGACGCAAATCAACAAACTATTTAGCTAATATTAATAAAACTTATTTTTTTGCGGACTGGTGCAATAATCAAAATCCGTGTAAATACGATGTTCATCTTATATAACATTAAGTAATGTTTTAGCACTACGATTTTTACACCGCCGACAATTGACCCCGCCGCTATACTATGACTTAATACCCCCATCGCCCGTCTTCGGGTATACTTCAAGGAACCTTTTGTGAGTCAGGCACCCAGTATGCGTAAACGACATCGATTTAACCGTCGCATGACCCGTATCGTACTACTTATCAGTTTTCTCTTCTTCTTTGGACGCTTTGTCTACTCCTCTATCGGTGCCTGGTACCATCATCAGGACAAACAAGAGTCGCAGCAATCGACCATCACCATTGATGCTCCCGCGACACCAACGACCCCAGCCCAGGAATAACGCCTACGGCAAAATTTTTAGTTGGTGCAGCAGACGCAGCATCTCCGCTATCCCTTTGTTGATAACTTTATCCTGACGCATCACTACGCCCAGTTGGCGATAGAGCCGCGGCGATAGCGACTGTACACGTATTCCGGTGCGGTCATCTTCAGCCGCCACCGCCATCTTCGGTACGATACTGTATCCCAGACCAGCACGCACCATACGCTTGATAGCCTCAATGCTACCGAGTTGCATCACCGGCGCCGAGTTTACCCCGGCAGCGCGAAACCAGCCATCGATCAGCTCACGGGTCCCGCTGCCGGCTTCAAATGCTATTAGCGAAAGTGCCTGTAGCAGTGAAGGCGTCAATTGCCCCACTAGCGGTTCATCATCGTTGGCAGTAATAAATACAAACTCTTCCTCCAGCACTGGCGTTACCGCCAGGCTGCGGCCGCTGGCAGGTAAGGTCACCAATCCCAAATCAAGCCGGCTCTCTTCCACCGCACGTACAATGTCAAGCGTATTACCGGTCGTGACGCCAACTGTTAACAGCGGATGCTTCTCGCGTAGATGGCACAATAGCGGCGGCAGCAAATGAATACAGGCCGTCGCCCCGGTACCGAAGCTCATCGTACCGTGCACTTCATGGTTAAACTCAGCCACCGACTGCACAGCCTTATTCACCGCCTGCTCAATAATCTCACTATGGGCCAGTAGCGCCAATCCGGCGGCAGTAGCCTTGATCCCTCGCCCGGTACGCTCAACCAACCGCGTCTGCAGGAACTGCTCAAGCTGGCGAACCTGCAGGCTTACCGCCGGCTGCGATATTCCCAGTACATCAGCGGCGGCGGAAAAACTGCCGCGCTGCGCCACCAGCCGGAAGGTGGTCAGATTTACCAAATTCAGCATCGTCATCACAAAGTTTCTCTTATGCAGGCTATAAGCCCCAGGTGCTGCCTGCACAATAGCGCGCGCGATATGCTGCCGACAACTGCATAACGCTCTGGAATTCAATGAAAACGTCAATCTTGCCTGGCACCGCGCCTCTTTCCCTTACCCTCGCAGCCGGCGGCAACCAGCTCATCAACTGGGGGATCGTTTTTTATATGCCCGGTACCTTTGCCGGCGCTATTGCTAATGATACTGGCTGGGGCGGAACAGAGATCTTTCTCGGTTTGACCTTCGCCATGCTGATGATGGCGGCGATCTCGCCTTTTATCGCCCGCCTGTTGGCCTGGTTTGGCGGTCAGCGGGTGGTGTTCATCGGTTCATTAACCATCGCGGCAAGCTGTCTGGCAATGTCGCAGGCAGACAGCCTGATCTTCTGGTACGTCGCATGGCTACTGGCCGGTGTCGGTATGCGGCTGGCGCTATACGATGCGCTGTTCGCCGCGCTGGTTAACCTGTATGGTCAACGCGCCAAAGTAACTATTTCACGGGTGACCCTGGCTGGAGGACTGGCCTCAGCGATATTCTGGCCGCTGGGCACCGCGCTGCTCGCGCTAATGGGCTGGCGTGGAGCGCTGGTAATCTACAGCCTGTTTGGCCTGCTTAGCGCACTACTGCTGTGGCGGATGCCTAATCAATGCTTGCCCGACCGGGGCGCTCATCAGGAGAAAGTGCCGCTTTCCCGCCGCGACCAGCGCACAGGCCTGCTGTACGCCTCGCTTATCGCTTTGGTCACCTTTATTTCTAACGGCACATCCACCCATCTGCCTGAGTTTATCGCCAGCTACGGTCTGCCGGTAACGATAGGCGTACTATGGGGCATCGGACAGACCGGCGCCCGATTTCTGGAGGTGATTTCAGGAGCGCGACTCACCCCACTCCGGCTAACGCTGTTGACCACAGCGCTATTGCCGCTCTGCTTTTTACTGGGCCTCAACGCCGCCTCGCTAAGCTGGACCGTTGGCGGTTTCGTTTTCGCCTACGGGGCCATTAACGGCCTGACGACGGTATTTAAAGCAACATTACCGTTGCAGCTATTCGCGGCGGAAGATTACGCGCGGCGTACCGGACGGCTGTTGATCCCAGCGCAACTACTGGCCGCCGTCTCGCCATTTGCCTATGCCTGGCTAAATCAACATCTGGGGATAGAAAGGAGCCTTGCTATTTCGGGTCTATTATCGCTGGTCGTACTGGGGCTGGCGCTGAGAATCGGCTGGCTGCAGCGGCGGCAGGTTGTGCGGATAAGTCATGGACAAAGTGAAGAGAGGGTATGAAAAACCCTCTGTAAAACACACACATTTAGGACTATCAGGCCACGATCAGACGCTTAAACAGCAGCTGCTGAACATCCTGCCGATGTGCCAGGATCGCATGCGCGGTTACTAAAGTTCCGTCTACGGAATACAAAACCCGGTAGCCTTCAGCGTGATTAAACTCCCGATATTTGGCGCAGCCAATTTTCAGCAATTCGGGGCAAATCTGGCAGCCCAAGGGGAACTGTCCTACGGTGCTCTCAAACTGGGTGAGAATATCTGCGATAACCGGACGCGGCTCAACATCAACACGCTTCAGAAAACCCGCTATTGTGTCGATGCAGTGCTTCACCGTAAGCGTGTACTCAAAGGTCACCTGCTGTTCCATGGAAGTCCCTTAACGTTGAGCGCGCTGCGTTTAATCCGCAAGGCCATCCAGCAACTGGTCTTTCGAGAACACGCGCCCTTCCGATTTATCTTTCTCTGACAGAGTAAGCAATTTCAGCAAAGCAATGGCGTTTTCCCGTTCCTGCTGCTGATCATAGGACTCTATAACGTAAGCAGGCACACCGTTTTGTGTGACCAGGATAGGTTCTGACAGATCAAGCGTTGCGGCGTTCTTTTTAACGTAGCTGATAGTCTCTACTTTCATGTTGGTCCGCCTAATGGTCATGTCTCGGTTTTAATATAGACTATATTTAGACTACGCTCAATAATCCTTCCTCAGCGCCATTTACCAGGACATAAAAAAAACCCTCTGTAAACAGAGGGTTTGGTTCAGCTATCAGCAGGAATTATTCCCACTCAATAGTCGCTGGCGGCTTACCGCTGATGTCGTACACCACGCGGGAAATACCGTTAACTTCGTTGATGATGCGGTTGGAAACACGGCCGAGGAAATCATACGGCAGGTGCGCCCAGTGCGCGGTCATAAAGTCGATGGTTTCTACCGCACGCAGGGAGACGACCCAGTCGTATTTACGGCCATCGCCCATCACGCCGACGGAGCGAACCGGCAGGAACACGGTAAATGCCTGGCTTACTTTGTCATACAGGTCGGCTTTGCGCAGTTCTTCAATGAAGATAGCGTCCGCGCGACGCAGCAGGTCGCAGTACTCTTTCTTCACTTCGCCGAGTACGCGAACGCCAAGGCCCGGCCCCGGGAACGGGTGGCGGAACAGCATGTCGTACGGCAGGCCCAGCTCCAGGCCAATCTTACGCACTTCGTCTTTGAACAGCTCTTTCAGCGGTTCAACGAGGCCCATCTTCATCTCTTTCGGCAGGCCGCCCACGTTGTGGTGAGACTTGATGACGTGCGCTTTACCGGTCGCGGAAGCGGCGGATTCGATCACGTCAGGGTAGATAGTGCCCTGCGCCAGCCATTTCACGTCTTCCAGCTTCAGCGCTTCTTCGTCAAACACTTCAACGAAGACACGGCCAATGATTTTACGCTTCGCTTCCGGATCGTTTTCGCCCTTCAGCGCGGTCAGGAAGCGATCTTCCGCCGCAACGTGCACGATGTTCAGGCCGAAACGGTCGCCGAACATATCCATAACCTGCTCGGCTTCGTTCAGGCGCAGCAGGCCGTTATCCACGAATACGCAGGTCAGGTTTTTGCCGATGGCGCGGTGCAGCAGCATCGCGGTAACGGAAGAGTCAACGCCGCCGGACAGGCCGAGGATGACTTTATCTTCACCCACCTGCTGACGAATACGCTCAACTGCGTCGTCGATGATCTTCGCCGGCGTCCACAGCGCTTCACACTGGCAGATATCGCGCACAAAGCGCTCCAGCATACGCAGCCCCTGACGGGTGTGGGTGACTTCCGGGTGGAACTGTACGCCGTAGAAGCGTTTTTCTTCATTCGCCATGATGGCGAACGGGCAGCTTTCAGTGCTGGCGACGGTCACAAAGTCGGAAGGGATAGCGGTGACTTTATCACCATGGCTCATCCACACGTCCAGCAGCGGCTTACCGTCAGCGCTCAGCGCATCTTCGATGCCCTTAATCAGCGCGCTGTCGGTCTGCACTTCCACCTGCGCGTAACCGAACTCGCGCTCGTTGGAAGCTTCAACGTGGCCGCCCAGCTGCATGGCCATGGTCTGCATGCCATAGCATACGCCGAATACCGGTACGCCGGCTTCGAAGACGTACTGCGGCGCACGCGGGCTGTTGTCTTCGGTGGTGCTTTCCGGGCCGCCGGAAAGAATAATGCCGTTCGGGTTGAACTCGCGGATTTGAGCTTCGGTCACGTCCCAAGCCCAGAGCTCGCAATAGACCCCTAATTCACGTACGCGACGCGCAACCAGCTGGGTGTACTGAGAACCGAAGTCCAGGATAAGAATGCGATGTTTATGAATGTTATCCGTCATTGACGTTAATTCCAGAGAAGTAGCGATGATTGAATAAAAATCGCCCGGCGCGTAGCCGGGCGATGAAAATCAGGAGCCCATGCGGTAGTTCGGGGATTCCTTGGTGATCGTCACGTCGTGAACGTGGCTCTCCTGGATGCCCGCGCCGCTGATGCGCACGAACTCTGCTTTGGTACGCAGTGCGTCAATAGTACCACAACCGGTCAGACCCATACAGGAGCGCAGGCCGCCCATCTGCTGGTGAATGATCTCTTTCAGGCGGCCTTTATAGGCAACGCGGCCTTCGATACCTTCCGGTACCAGTTTGTCAGCGGCGTTATCGCTCTGGAAGTAACGGTCGGAGGAACCTTTGGACATCGCGCCCAGGGAACCCATACCGCGGTAGGATTTGTAAGAACGGCCCTGATAGAGCTCGATTTCACCCGGGGATTCTTCGGTACCGGCCAGCATGGAGCCAACCATCACCGCGGCAGCGCCTGCGGCAATCGCTTTTGCGATATCGCCGGAGAAACGGATACCGCCATCGGCGATAACCGGAATACCGGTGCCTTCCAGCGCTTCAACCGCGTCGGAAACGGCGGTGATCTGCGGAACGCCTACGCCGGTAACGATACGGGTAGTACAGATGGAGCCTGGGCCGATACCCACTTTCACCGCGCTGACGCCAGCTTCCGCCAGGGCACGAGCACCCGCGCCGGTCGCCACGTTACCGCCGATGATTTGCAGGTCAGGATATTTAGCGCGCGTTTCGCGAATACGCTGCAGAACGCCTTCGGAGTGACCGTGAGAGGAGTCGATCAGCAGAACGTCAACGCCTGCGGCAACCAGCGCGTCAACGCGCTCTTCGTTACCGGCGCCAGCGCCAACGGCTGCGCCAACGCGCAGACGACCGTGCTCGTCTTTACACGCATTCGGTTTACGTTCCGCTTTCTGGAAATCTTTTACGGTGATCATGCCGCGCAAGTGGAAGCTATCATCCACTACCAGCGCTTTTTCTACGCGTTTTTCGTGCATTTTCGCGAAGACCACTTCACGGCTTTCACCTTCACGCACGGTGACCAGGCGCTCTTTCGGCGTCATATAAACGCTGACCGGCTGATTCAGGTCGGTAACAAAACGCACGTCGCGGCCGGTGATAATGCCGACCAGTTCGTTGTCTTCGGTCACTACCGGATAACCGGCGAAACCGTTACGTTCGGTCAGTTCTTTCACTTCGCGCAGGGTGGTAGTCGGCAGAACGGTCTGTGGATCGCTTACCACGCCGGATTCATGTTTCTTCACGCGGCGGACTTCTTCAGCCTGGCGCTCGATTGACATGTTTTTATGAATAAAGCCGATGCCGCCTTCCTGGGCCAGGGCAATTGCCAGGCGCGCTTCAGTTACGGTATCCATCGCCGCGGAGAGCATAGGAATATTCAGACGAATCGTTTTCGTCAGCTGCGTGCTGAGATCGGCGGTATTCGGCAGAACGGTAGAATGAGCGGGAACAAGGAGGACGTCGTCAAACGTCAGGGCTTCTTTAGCGATACGTAGCATGGGCAATATCTCGACCAGGGTGGATAAATATTGCCGTGGCATTATACAGAGCGTAACCGATTGCATCCACCCTTTTTTGCAAATAATACTTGCGATCCCCTCTCAGCGCGTTACTATCGACTGAATAACCTGCTGATTTAGAATTTGATCTTGCTCACATGTTGCCATCTCAATCCCCTGCAATATTTACGGTCAGCCGCCTGAATCAGACGGTTCGCTTACTGCTGGAACGCGAAATGGGCCAGGTATGGATAAGCGGCGAGATCTCTAACTTCAGCCAGCCCTCTTCCGGCCACTGGTACTTCACCTTAAAAGACGATAACGCTCAGGTGCGCTGCGCGATGTTTCGCAACAGCAACCGTCGCGTCACATTTCGCCCGCAGCATGGCCAGCAGGTGCTGGTTCGCGCCAACATTACCCTTTACGAGCCTCGCGGCGACTACCAGATCATCGTCGAAAGCATGCAGCCCGCCGGTGAGGGCCTGTTGCAGCAAAAATATGAGCAGCTCAAGGCGCTCCTGACGGCAGAAGGGTTATTCGATCAAAGCCACAAGCAGGCGCTCCCCTCTCCCGCGCACTGCGTCGGCGTCGTCACCTCCAAAACCGGCGCCGCGCTGCATGATATCTTACATGTGTTGAAACGCCGCGATCCCTCGCTGCCGGTGATTATCTACCCGACGGCGGTGCAAGGCGATGATGCGCCGGGGCAAATCGTGCGCGCAATAGCATTAGCCAACCAGCGCCAGGAATGCGATGTGCTGATCGTCGGGCGCGGCGGCGGTTCGCTGGAAGATTTATGGAGCTTTAACGACGAACGGGTCGCGCGGGCAATTTTCGCCAGCCGCATTCCGGTAGTGAGCGCCGTCGGCCATGAAACTGACGTCACTATCGCCGATTTCGTCGCCGACCTGCGTGCGCCGACGCCTTCTGCGGCGGCAGAGATCGTCAGCCGCAATCAGCAGGAACTGTTGCGTCAGCTACAGTCCGGCCAGCAACGCCTGGAGATGGCGATGGATTACTTCCTCGCCAACCGCCATCGCCGCTTTACTCAGCTGTTTCACCGTTTACAGCAGCAACATCCTCAGCTGCGCTTAGCGCGTCAGCAGACCGAACTGGAGCGCCTGCGTCAGCGGATGCGCTTTGCGCTGGAAAGCCAGCTCAAACGTGCCGACCAGCGTCAGCAGCGCGCCGTGCAGCGGTTGAATCAGCAAAACCCGCAGCCGCGCATCCATCGCGCGCAGTCGCGTATTCAGCAACTGGAGTATCGTCTGGCGGAAAATATTCGCGCCCGCCTGAGCGAGCAGCGCGAGCGTTTCGGCAATACCGTGACGCATCTGGAGGCCGTCAGCCCGCTGGCGACGCTGGCTCGCGGCTACAGCGTCACCTCAGCCGGCGATGGCAAAGTATTGAAAAAAATCAAACAGGTACAGGCTGGCGATGTCGTGACTACCCGGCTGGAAGATGGTTGGGTCGAAAGCGAAGTGACAGTCATCACTCCGGTGAAGAAAACGCGCGCCCGCAAAAAAGTCTAATTATCCTCCCGTTTCATGCGGGGATAACTATACTGCTGTCATGCCCTTTTAAAACCGTTCATCCGGCCAGGGAGCGTGATATGCCAGATACTCGTCCTCGTTTCGTGATTCCCCCCTACATTTTACGCCGCATTGTCGATCATGGCTCAGCTCAGCAACAGCGCTGCGCGCAGCAAACGCTGAGCCATGTACAAACCCTCATGGCGCATGTGCCAGGCCGCCCCGCCGCCGCCCATGTCGCCACGCCAGGCCAGCTTGAGCGAGACATTTATGATGCCAGGCAGACTCAGGAACTTCCAGGGATCCAGGTGCGTTTTGAAGGACAGCCTTCCAACGGCGATGTCGCCGTCGATGAGGCCTATGATTATCTCGGCATCACCCATGATTTTTTCTGGAAGAGCTATCATCGTGATTCGCTGGACAACCGCGGATTGAAGCTGACCGGCAGCGTCCACTATGGTCACGAATATCAAAATGCCTTCTGGAACGGGCAACAAATGGTGTTTGGCGACGGTGATGGCGAGATCTTTAATCGTTTTACTATTGCTATTGATGTGGTGGCGCACGAGTTAAGCCATGGCGTTACGGAGAGCGAAGCCGGGCTTATCTATTTCGAACAATCCGGGGCGCTCAATGAATCGCTTTCCGATGTTTTTGGCTCGCTGGTCAAACAATATCAGCGCCAGCAAACGGCAGATAAAGCAGACTGGATAATTGGCGAGGGGCTACTTGCGAAAGGTATTCACGGCCAAGGTCTGCGTTCGATGTCGCACCCGGGAACCGCCTATGATGACCCTATTCTTGGCAAAGACCCACAACCCGCCCACATGAAAGATTTTGTGCATACCCAGCAGGATAACGGCGGCGTGCATATTAACTCCGGCATTCCTAATCATGCTTTCTATATCGCCGCCATCGCGCTGGGTGGTTTTGCATGGGAAAAAGCGGGATATGCCTGGTATGACGCGGTTTGTGATAAATCGCTGGCAAAAGACGCCGATTTCCCGGCCTTTGCCAAACTGACGATTCATCATGGCGAAAAACGTTTTGGTAAAGAGACCGCCGAGGCGATTCGAAAGGCCTGGGAGGATGTTGGAGTCACATCATGAACGAGGCAGACCTCAGCGATGACGCGATTATTGAGCTGGCCCGCGAAGGTGGCGTCGCTTGGATCCCGACGCTGAGCGGCATGCGTAAGATTGTCGTGGCGCAGCTTAACGAACAGCAAAAACAGCGCATCGCCGCAATACTGCAGCAGTCATTGCCGCTCGGCAAGCCGCCGGGGCAGCCGGATTCTCCAGGTAGCGGCGACCAGCGTTTCTTTCGCATCCAAATAATCAGCGCCCGGCGCTATCACAGCCTGATCATTCTCATCCCGGAAGAGCGCGCGCCGCAGGCGCTGGTTGAACTCTGGCGTAACGGTGAAGGCTGCGTTAGCGATTAGACAGGCACAAATTCGACGCGTTTTTTCGAGATCAGCCCGTGGCCGTGCTGGCAGAAATAGTCCACCGCGCCGCAGGCCTTCAGTACTTCCAGCGGCTGATGGCAGTCCGGGCAGCGGGCCTCTACAGCAAACTCTTTCTCACAGTGCGCGCAATGCGCGCCGTTGCCTTGCGTTTCCAACCGGGCATGGCAAATCGGGCAATTGAGTTCCATGGTGCCTCCTTCTCATAATGAATAGCATGAGTTTATCACGTCATACGTCAGCGTTGCTGACCCGCGAAGCGTTGAATAGGGTAGATAAAAAAAACCCGCCAGCGGCGGGTTTCTGCATTATTTACTTTTCTTGATATGCTTAATCAAGCGCTTACGCTTACGCATCTGGTTCGGCGTCAGGGTATTGCGTTTATTGGCAAACGGGTTTTCCCCTTCCTTGAACTGAATACGGATCGGCGTACCCATGACATCCAGGGATTTACGGAAGTAGTTCATCAGGTAACGCTTATAGGAATCAGGCAGGTCTTTCACCTGGTTGCCGTGAATCACCACGATCGGCGGGTTATAACCGCCGGCGTGCGCATACTTCAGCTTCACGCGGCGACCGCGTACCAGCGGCGGCTGATGGTCTTCTGCTGCCATGGTCATAATGCGGGTCAGCATGGCGGTACCCACGCGACGGGTGGCGCTGTCGTAAGCTTCGCGCACCGATTCGAACAGGTTGCCGACGCCGCTGCCGTGCAGAGCGGAGATAAAGTGCACGCGGGCGAAGTCGATGAAGCCCAGACGGAAGTCGAGGGTTTCTTTCACCTGCTCTCTCACTTCCTGGCTCAGGCCATCCCATTTGTTGACCACGATAACCAGGGAACGACCGCTGTTAAGGATAAAGCCCAGCAGCGACAGATCCTGATCGGAGATACCTTCACGGGCATCAATGACCAGCATCACCACGTTGGCGTCTTCAATCGCCTGCAGCGTCTTGATGACTGAGAATTTCTCCACGACATCGGTAATTTTGCCGCGCTTACGCACGCCGGCGGTATCGATCAGCACGTATTCGCGTTCATCGCGCTGCATCGGGATGTAGATACTGTCGCGGGTAGTGCCTGGCATATCGTAGACCACCACACGGTCTTCGCCGAGAATGCGGTTAGTCAGCGTTGACTTACCGACGTTCGGGCGGCCGACGATCGCCAGCTTAATCGGCAGATCTTGCGGGTTGAAGTCGTCTTCCGGTTCTTCAACTTCTTCGCCGTTTTGCTCGGCTTCAAACTGCGCCCAGTAGGCGGCGTCTTCATCCACTTCTTCCTGCGGATTAACCTCATCTACCCACGGTAGCAGCACGTGTTCCAGCAGGCTGGTAACACCGCGACCATGCGAAGCGGCGATCGGATAAATATCGCCCAGCCCCAGCGACCAGAAGTCGGCCATCGCCTGATCGACGTCGATGCCGTCGGTTTTGTTCGCCACCAGGAAGGTCGGTTTTTCTCGAGAACGCAGATGTTTGGCGATCGCGGAATCCGCCGGCATCAGGCCCGCGCGCGCATCAACCATAAACAGCACCACGTCGGCCTCTTCAATCGCCAGCAGAGACTGTTCCGCCATCCGGGTTTCCACGCCTTCTTCCGTACCGTCGATACCGCCGGTATCGATACAGATAAATTCGCGGCCTTCCACTTCAGCACGACCGTACTTACGGTCGCGAGTCAGCCCCGGGAAATCCGCGACCAACGCGTCACGAGTGCGCGTTAAGCGGTTGAAGAGCGTGGATTTTCCAACGTTAGGGCGCCCGACAAGCGCGACCACAGGTATCATGTTAAATGCCTCATACAAATTGCAATACAACCTCATTTTACGAGGTTTTTTAAAAAGTCAAAACGGCCCCTGTCTGTCAGGAGCCGTTTATTAAAGCGATACTACCGCGCGAGTTAACGCGTGATCGAATACAGCGTACCGTCTTTGGCCTGGATAAGCAGGCGACCGTCGGCGATAACCGGGTCGGTCAGGAAACCGGAGCTATCGACTTTCTGCTGCGCCACAAAGTGGCCGTCTTCCGGATTAATCCAGTGCATGTAACCTTCGCTGTCGCCTACCACCAGGCTGCCGTTATACAGCGCCGGAGAAGTCAGCAGACGGTGCAGCAGATCGCTCTGGGTCCACAGCGTTACGCCGCCATCGGTGGTCAGCGCCAGCAGACGGTCATTCTGATCGACCAGATAGATACGGTCGCCGTCAACGATGAAATCGTTCACAGAACCCAGTTCGCGCTTCCAGATAATCTGGCCGCTGCGCAGATCCAGCGCGGTCAGGTTGCCATTATAAGCCAACGTATAAACAACGCCATTAACGATAACCGGCGTGGTGTCAACGTCGTTCAGACGGTCGATTTCAGTCGGGCCGGTGGCCGTAGAAATACGCTGCTGCCAAATCATCTGCCCCTGCTGCATCAGCACGGCGCTGACGCGACCGTTGTCACCGCCGACAATCGCCGCGCCATAAGCGGTGGCCGGAGCGGACTCACCGCGCAGGGAGAGCGCAGGCATGTCCAGGTTCACGGTCCATTTTACCGCGCCGTCGGTTTCGTTCAGCGCCTGCAGCTGACCGTTGCTGGTATGCACCAGTACCATGCCATCGCTAACGACCGGACGAGAAATCGCTTCACCCGCCACACGGCTCTGCCACGCGACGGTACCGTCGCTGGTATTCAGCGCGAACAGCTGCGCCTTTTCAGTACCAACATAAACGTGGCCGCCGGAAACGGTCAGCCCGCCGGAGAGCAGCGCCGGGGCGCGCGAGAACCAGCCGTCTTTTTCCGCCAGGTTCACCGACCAGACTTCTTTACCGTCTTCAGCGTGCAGCGCTTTCACGGTGCCTTTACGGTCAGCCGCATACACAACGCCGTCGGCAAAGGCCGGGTGCAGGTTGGAATAGAAATCACCGATACCATCGCCAACTGAAGTGCTCCAGGACGTGGACGGCGTAAACTGGTTTTCCACCGTCGGCAGCGGTGACATTTTCACCACATCTTCTTCGCTGTTAAACAGCGAGCAACCGCTCAGTAAGGTGACGGAAAGCAGCCCTGGCAAAAGTAATTTACGCAATTGCATCGAGTCCCTCTCAGATGGACAAATTATTTATTTTCATACGCATCATTTCGCTGAGCGCTGGCGATGCATCGCTTTTCACGCCTGATTCCCAGGCCGCGCGGGCACCCTGCTTGTCGCCTTTGCTCAGCAGAATTTCACCGCGCAAATCGGCAACGATAGCGGTCCAGCCTTCGCCTTTAATGCCTTCCAGGGTTTTCAGCGCCGCATCCGGCTGCTTAAGCTGCAGCTGTACGCGGGCCAGACGCATATTGATAACCGATTTCAGGTTATCGTCAGAGGCGGCCGCCAGCCCTTGTTGCAGCTGCTTCTCCGCGCCCTGCAGATCGTTTTTATCGACCAGACGCTGCGCGAGCTCCAGCGATGCGAACGCGCCATAGGTGTTTTTGCTGTCGGCGGCGAATTTCTCCGCTGCGGTCAGGGTTTCAGGCGAATCTGACTTCAGTGCGGAAATGGCATTCTCATAGGCCAGAGAGGAATCCCGGGCCGAATCCAGCTGATGGGAAGTCCAGTAGCGCCAGCCAACCAGCGCGCCGATCCCTAAAATCACCCCGACGGCCAGCGCTTTACCGTTCTCGGCAAAGAAACGCTTGAGGGCGTCGACCTGCTCGTTTTCGTTGTTGAAAGTTTCCACGCAGTCCTTCTCCTGACTAATAGTTTCCGGGAAATTAACCCAGAAGTGTGCGCAAATGCGCGGCAACGCTATCCTGCGTTACGGTAGTTTGCTCACCTGAGCGTAAATCCTTCACTACCACGTTTCCGTCAGCAATTTCTGACTCACCGACCACCAGCGCGACGCGCGCGCCCCACTTGTCAGCGCGGGCGAACTGCTTCTTAAAGTTACCGCCGCCGTGGTTAGTCATCAGCTTAACGCCGGGCAGCGCATCGCGAACCTGCTCAGCCAGACGCATTGCTGCGGACTGAGTATCGGTACCGGAGGCTACCAGGTATATATCGACAACAGGATCGGCTTTAAATTCCGGATTGACTGCCTGAACCAGTAAAACAAGACGTTCCAGGCCCATCGCAAAGCCAACGCCCGGCGTTGCGCGTCCGCCAAGCTGCTCTACCAGACCGTCATAACGGCCGCCGGCGCAGACGGTACCCTGCGAACCGAGGCTGGTCGTGACCCACTCAAATACGGTGCGATTGTAATAGTCGAGCCCGCGCACCAGGCGCTGGTTGACGGTATAGCGAATTCCAGCGGCGTCGAGCAGCGCGCACAGACCGGCGAAGTGTTCTTTGGACTCGTCATCCAGATAATCGCCCAGCGCCGGCGCATCGTTCAGCAGCGCCTGCACTTCCGGATTTTTAGAGTCCAGCACGCGCAGCGGATTGGTATACATGCGGCGTTTGCAGTCTTCATCAAGCTTATCTTTAAATTGTTCCAGATAGGCAACCAGCGCGTCGCGATAGGCGGCACGCGCCTCCAGCGAACCGATGGAGTTCAGCTCAAGGCTGACATGATCGGAAATGCCCAGCTCGCGCCACCAGCGCGCGGTCAACATGATAAGCTCAGCGTCGATATCCGGGCCCTGCAGGCCAAAGACTTCCGCGCCAATCTGATGGAACTGACGGTAGCGCCCTTTCTGCGGACGCTCGTGGCGGAACATCGGCCCCACGTACCACAGACGCTGTTCTTGATTGTACAGCAGACCATGTTCGATGCCGGCACGTACGCAGCCCGCCGTTCCTTCCGGACGCAGCGTCAGGCTATCGCCATTGCGGTCTTCGAAGGTATACATCTCTTTTTCAACCACGTCGGTCACTTCGCCGATCGCGCGTTTGAATAACGGGGTCTGCTCTACAATCGGCAAACGAATTTCGCTGTAACCGTAGCTACCGAGCACCTGCTTCAGTGAGCCTTCAATGCGCTGCCAGAGAGCGGTTTCGCCCGGCAGATAATCGTTCATGCCACGGATGGCTTGAATGTTCTTTGCCACGTTTATTCTCTTTATATATAAAAATGAACCCCGGCGCCTTGCGCCCGCAGGTTCAATCATACACGGGAAGCGTATTGCTTCCCAACACGTTATTTTGCTTCAACCTGCTGAACTTCAATACGACGCGCTTCATCCAGCATGGTGGCTTTCGCACGGATACGCGCTTCCAGCTGGTCGATCATGTCGTTGTTGTCCAGTCGGTCTTTGCGAACGCCGTCCTCGTACAGGCCGCTTTTCTTGTTGCCGCCAGTGACGCCGAGAGTGGAAACCAGCGCTTCGCCAGGGCCGTTAACCACACAGCCGATGATCGAAACATCCATCGGAGTGATGATATCTTCCAGACGCTGCTCCAGCGCGTTCACCGTACCGATGACGTCAAACTCCTGACGCGAGCAGGTCGGGCAAGCGATAAAGTTAATACCGCGAGAACGGATGCGCAGCGACTTCAGGATATCGAAGCCAACTTTGATCTCTTCCACCGGGTCGGCGGCCAGCGACACGCGCAGGGTATCGCCGATCCCTTCAGACAGCAGCAGACCTAAACCGATCGCGGATTTTACCGCGCCGCTACGCGCGCCGCCGGCTTCAGTGATCCCGAGATGCAGCGGTTGATCGATCTGCTTCGCCAACAGACGATAGGATTCAACAGCGAGGAAGACATCTGAGGCTTTTACGCTAACTTTGAACTGATCGAAGTTCAAACGATCGAGATGATCGACGTGACGCATGGCGGACTCTAACAGCGCCTGCGGCGTCGGCTCGCCGTATTTTTCCTGCAGATCTTTTTCCAGCGAACCGGCGTTGACGCCGATGCGGATAGGAATGTTTTTGTCGCGCGCGCAGTCCACAACCATGCGGATACGCTCTTCGTTACCAATGTTGCCAGGGTTGATGCGCAGGCAATCAACGCCATATTCCGCGACTTTCAGCGCGATACGGTAGTCAAAGTGGATATCGGCGACCAGCGGGACGTTGACCTGCTGTTTGATGAGCTTGAAAGCTTCCGCTGCGTCCATCGTCGGGACGGAAACGCGGACGATGTCCGCGCCTACGCGCTCCAGCGCTTTGATTTGATTTACCGTCGCGGCCACATCGGTGGTGCGAGTATTGGTCATCGACTGTACGGCGATGGGAGCCCCATCGCCAATCGGCACATTACCAACGTAAATGCGTTTGGACTTTCTACGTTGAATTGGAGCCTGGTTATGCATGAAAAATCTCCCGCGTTACCCGTCTGTTACTGCGCCGGTGATTGTTCGGCATTAAGGGTCAGACGCGCAACCTGGTTAGTTCTGATAAAACGACTCAAATCGACTGGTTTGCCCAGATACTGAATTTGTACCGCAGCCGGGGCGCCGATTTTCAGCTTATACGGCGCCTGACCGCTCAGGTTCAGGTTCCCGCCTTTACGCTGCAGGCCGCTGAACAGTTTCTTACCGGTCGCATCGCTCACTTCCAGCCAGCAATCGGCGCTAAAGTTCATCACCAGATCCTGAGCGGAAGCCGTCGTCGCGGCATTCGCCTGATCGGTCGGCAATGCGGAGGTCGGGGCTGGCGCAGCCGGCGCGGCGGCGGCGGTATCAACGTTAGCCTGCGAAGGAGCGACCACGGCGTTGTTATCCACCGGCGCGGAGGTCGCCGCTGGCGCGCTTGGCGCAGGTGCGGTGGAGGTATCGACCGGCGCGCTATTGGCATTGGCTGCCGTCGTATCCGGCGCGTTATTCGCCGAGCTGGTATCCAGCGGAATTGACTGGCTGCCGCTATCGCTACTGTTCAGATCGCTGGTGGATTGATCGGCCATGCTGGTGATCTCTTCCTGCTGCGCTTTGTGGTCTTGCCACCACCATGCGCCGCTCAGGCCGATAACCACAAACAAAATCAGCCAGGTAAAGCTCATCAGCCAACCGTCGCGTTTTTTGCGACGTTTACCCAGCGAGAAGCTCTGCATCGGCGCCACTTTGGCGGCGCGAATCGGCGCTTGCTTCGCCATCATCGGCAGCAGTTCTTCTTCCGGAATATGTACGAGGCGAGCGTAGGAACGGATATAGCCACGCAGGAAGGTCGAAGCGAGATCGGCTGGCGCCTTATCTTCTTCAATATCACGAACCGTGGAAACCTTCAGGCATAAGCGTTCAGCCACCGCTTGCTGGCTGAGTCCGAGTTGTTCGCGGGCGTTACGCAGGCGCGCGCCCGTAGAGTTTGCTTCTTGATGGTCTTGAGTGGCTTCAGTATTCATTCGCTACAACTACTGGTACGTGAAATTTAAAGTTCAGCGCGGGAAAGAGCCTGCGCCGCGAGACACTGCTCAACGTCAACCGACAGTATAAGGCTGTCCGGGCGACTATCACAGAGACTTATCAATATTGAATGCTAAGCGGTTGTTGTACCGCTACATACTGCCTCAAAGTCGACAAAAACGCACCGTAATTATTAACCGAATCAGCGTATTTCGCCTGGCAATTCGACATATTTATGCAGCGCGCAGCGAAAGCTGTGCGCTGCATAACTTATCAGACGGCTTTCACGTCGATCGCTTCGCCCTGCATACGCTTACGCAGCGTACGTTTGGTACGGTCGATTACGTCGCCCGCCAGCTGGCCGCAGGCAGCATCGATATCGTCGCCGCGGGTTTTACGCACGATGGTGGTGAAACCATATTCCATCAGCACTTTGGAGAAACGATCGATACGGCTGTTAGAACTACGGCCGTACGGCGCGCCCGGGAACGGATTCCATGGGATCAGGTTGATCTTGCACGGCGTATCTTTCAGCAGCGCCGCCAGTTCATGGGCGTGCTCGGTACCGTCGTTGACGTGATCCAGCATGACGTACTCGATAGTCACACGACCCTGGTTGGCGTTGGACTTCGAAATATAGCCGCGCACCGAGTTCAGGAAGGTCTCAATATTGTACTTTTTGTTAATCGGTACAATTTCGTCGCGGATGGTGTCGTTCGGCGCGTGCAGAGAAATCGCCAGCGCAACGTCGATCATGTCGCCGAGTTTATCCAGCGCCGGCACCACGCCGGAGGTAGACAAGGTCACGCGGCGTTTGGAGAGACCAAAACCGAAGTCATCCAGCATGATTTCCATCGCCGGAACGACGTTGTTGAGGTTCAGCAGCGGCTCGCCCATGCCCATCATTACCACGTTGGTAATTGGACGCACGCCGGTAGTCTTCACCGCGCCGACGATTTTCGCCGCGCGCCAGACCTGGCCAATAATTTCGGAAACGCGCAGGTTACGGTTGAAGCCTTGCTGAGCGGTGGAGCAGAATTTACATTCCAGCGCACAGCCAACCTGTGAAGAGACGCACAGCGTGGCGCGGTCTTCTTCCGGGATGTATACCGTTTCAACGCGCTGATCGCCAACGGCAATCGCCCACTTAATGGTGCCGTCGCTGGAGCGCTGCTCTTCAACGACTTCCGGCGCACGGATCTCGGCGACTTCCTTCAGTTTGCCGCGCAGGACTTTGTTGATGTCGGTCATTTCATCAAAGTCATCGCAGCAGTAGTGATACATCCATTTCATCACCTGATCGGCGCGGAAAGGCTTCTCGCCCATGTTTTTGAAAAACTCGCGCATCTGCTGACGGTTTAAATCCAGCAGGTTGATTTTGGCATCTTTATTCGGCACCGTCAGAGCGGCGGTATCAGGTGTGACAATTTGTTCAGACATAATTTTTCCGGCCTCGTTATTACACGTTATGGCCCCAGGTGGGTTGAAAAAGAAACGCCCCGGAGAGCGACTGCTCGTCCGGGGGCGCTATATTCTACAAATTCTGGCGCATCATTGCCACGTTTGCACAAAGCAATGATAAAAAAATCTGTAACTGCGTACTTAATCCTCTAAGGCTTTTCGATTGTCAGGCCAACGCCGCGACGGTCGAAAAGACGAGGGGCGTATCTCCAAAGTATTTCAGGTCACCGCGAGGCGGCGAGTTCGCAAATCCCCGGGAGCATAGATAACTATGTGACCGGGGTGCGCGAATGAAGCCAACAAAGCGGTGGCGTGAAAGACGCAGGAGATTAGCGAGTGCGCGGGCAAACCTCGCCTTCAGCAAAGAAGAACGCGATTTCGCGAGCAGCGGATTCTACAGAGTCGGAACCGTGGGTGCCGTTCTCGGTGAAGCTGTCAGCGTAGTCAGCGCGCAGGGTACCGGCCAGGGCGTTGTCCGGGTTGGTGGCGCCCAGCAGGTCACGGTGACGCTGAACCGCGTTTTCGCCTTCCAGTACGGAAACCACGATCGGGCCGGAGGTCATGAACTCAACCAGACCGTCAAAGAACGGACGACCTTCGTGCTCAGCATAGAAACCGCGAGCCTGCTCAACGGTCAGATGCAGCATTTTGGTGCCGACGATTTTGAACCCTGCAGCTTCAAAGCGAGAAAAGATGCTGCCAATAACGTTTTTTGCCACCGCGTTTGGTTTGATGATGGAAAAAGTACGTTCAATAGCCATGATTACCTCTAATTAAATGTTCTGTTGTTGCACATACGATCGTATGGCCTGGCGCGCATTATAATGAGCAACGTCGGCGATGCCTACGGATGAAGGTAACATTTTGTTAAAATAAGATGAGTATTAGCAACACAAACCGCCAACAACAGATTTACCCTGTTTATTGTAGGGTGAAATTAGCGGCCGCCGTTTGCCCTGCCTCATCCATTACCACCAGTTGCCACTCGCCGGGTTTATCTAGCGTAATTGTCGTTCTTACGCCTGTTGCCTCTAATGGTTCGCCGTTAATAAACCACCAGCGTCGCCCTTCCCCACCGCTCGTTTGTACGGGTAACATCACCCGCGCCTCGCCCGGCAGTCGTTTTATCACTGCGCCTTCGCGGATGCCGGAAAGCACCAGCGGCGCGGCATCCTGAGTCTGCAGCGGCGGACACGCCTTCGATGCCGTACCCAGCCGCGCCCGGCGGCGCTCGCTAACCGGCAGCCAGGGTTCCAGCGGCAGCGGCCAGACATCAACAGAAGTTTCTGTCGCGCCCGGACAATCCGCGGCGACCCTTTCTCCTGCTGCGTTACGCCAGACCGGGAAGCGGATACCGCGCACGCCCTCCTGACCCGGTAGCAGCAGCGTCGGCGGCTGGCTGGCGTCCAGAAGCCAGCTGGCTAAACGCCTGCGGCAGTTACTATCGCCAACCGGCAGATCCTGCCCGCCGGGCCAGCAGACAGTGCCGCGGCTCACCGACTGCGGACGCGGGTCGACCGGCAGCCCGCCGCGGCTCATTAACGGACGCGCCAGCAGCATATTATTGACCTGGTTTAACAGCGGCACGGCGCTGGCAAAACCAAACTGCCCCACCACCGGCGTACCGTCTGGCCGTCCGGTCCAGATGCCAATCAAATAACGCGCGTTGAGGCCTACCGCCCACGCATCGCGATAACCGTAGCTGGTACCGGTTTTCCACGCCAGCGGCACCGCCTGCGGCAGCGACGCATCGGGTAATGGCTGGGCTTCGCCTGCCAATATCCGCCGGGTGATCCACGCCGCGCCTGGCGACATTAGCGCCCTTTCCACCAGCGGGTCGTCGGGCTTCATGCGCAGCCGCGCCGCCTTGCCATGGCGGGCGAAGGCGCCATATGCCGCGACAATATCTTCCAGCCTCGCTCCGGCGCCGCCGAGGATCAGCGACAGATTCGGTTCGGCGCCGGCGGGTAGCATCAGAGGGAGCCCGGCATTGCGTAAATTAGCCGCAAAGCGTTTTGGTCCATAGGCTTCGAGCACCTGCACCGCCGGGAGATTCAACGAACGCACCAGAGCCTCGCTGGCGCTCACCGGGCCATGAAACCCGCTGTCGAAATTACCTGGACGATAATCGCTAAAGCGCCGTGGCACATCCTGTAATAGCGATGCCGGGTGAATCAGCCCGTCATCCATCGCCATCGCGTAGATAAAGGGTTTCAGCACCGACCCCGGCGAGCGCACCGCCGAGACCATATCAATGTGGCCGAAGCGGCTATCATCGCGGATATCCGCCGATCCCACCCAGCCGCGGACTTTCATATCGGTGTGATCGACGACGACAATCGCCAGTGAGCTGCGCGGCGGCAGACGTGATTTCCAGTTCATCGCCAGATCTTCAAGCTGCCGCTGGAGCCCGGCATCGAGCGTTGTCGTCACCTTTTCATCACCGCTTGTCGCCAGCACCCGGCGCGCAAACAGCGGCGCCAGCTGCGGCATCTGCCGCGGAAAAAGCCACACCGGCTCTTCCATCGCTTCCTGTACCGCTCGTTGCGGCCAGACGCCCTGGCTGAGCATCCTCTCCAGCACCTTATCGCGAGCCGCCTGCGCCCGCTGCGGCCAGCGGTCCGGGCGTAAACGGCTCGGCGCCTGCGGCAGCACGGCCAGTAGCGCCGCCTCGCCGTAGCTAAGCTGAGCGGGCGGTTTACCAAGATAAGCCCAGCTAGCCGCGCCGATCCCCTGCAGGGTGCCGCCAAACGGCGCGCGGTTCAGATACAGGGTAAGAATTTCGCTTTTTGACAGATGCCACTCCAGCTGCAGCGCCCGCCATAGCTGGCGTAGCTTGCCACCGAAGGTGCGCGGATGAGGGTCGAGCAGACGCGCGACCTGCATGGTGAGCGTGCTGCCGCCAGAAATCACCCGCCCGGAAGTGAGATCCTGCCAGGCGGCACGCAGCACCGCGAAGGGATTGACCCCCGGATGTTTCCAGAACCAGCGGTCTTCATACTGAATGAGCGCCTGCAGATAGCGCGGCGAAACGTCGGCGATGGTGACCGGATAACGCCAGACGCCCTGCGCATCGGCAAAGCGCCAGAGCGGCGTGCCGTCTTCCGCTACCACCACGCGGGCGGGGGTGACTTCATGCAGCGGCAGCGGCCACAGACGATCGGCCAGCAGCACCGCTAACCACAGCAGAAAAATAAACGCCGCCAGCCAGCGCCAGCGGCGTTTTATGCGAGGTAATGCGCGCATTTACGGCGTAACGGTAAGCGGGCCGCTGGCCGTTCCGGTCGCCCGCCACTGCGGTACATACATCGACTCCACCTGCGGTTGCGGAACCTGATAGGTGCCCGGCGTCACCGCCCGCGCCAGATAGACCAGCGTCACCGGCTGACCTTCATTGATGGCGACGGCGGCGACAAAGCGGTCATCGCGGAACTCGATATGCTGAATATCCGCCTGCTGCATCTGGTTAAGCAGGTTTTGTACCGCTTCGCCATTCTCCTGCAGGCTGGCGCTGCTATTAGCCAGGTTCTGGTTTTCCAGCTCAAGTCCCGCCGGCAGCAGATCGACCACCAGCGCGTCAGGAACGTTACGTTTGGCGGTCACCTCCAGCTTGACCAGCACCAGTTCGCCGCTGCGCAGCGAAGTCAGCGATTTCTGCTGACCGTGGGTATCGAAAATAGCACGTTCAATCCCCAACACGTTGCCGCCCGGCTGTGGCGCGCTTTGCGGATAACCGCTGCTATCGAGGCGCAGCCACAGCGGCTGATTGCCGGTATTCGTCACCTGCAGCGCCGCCAGCCGATCGCCGTCGAGATTGCGGGTTTGCGCTTTGTCGCTGGCAAGCGGCTCCGCCTGCAGCGAGGTTTGCGCCTGCCAGTTGCCCGGCAGGTCGGCAAGCGTACGCCCGGCAAGGAACAGCGCGTTGGTTTCCTGCGTCGACAGCCAGCGCTGACCGAAGGCCTCTTCCGACAAGCTGCTCAACAGCTGGTTTTGCACCTCTGGCAGCAGCTTATTCTCTTCCAGCAGCGCCAGCTTCAGCGCATCATCGCGAAGTTGGCTGCCGTAATCGCCCAGCCAGCGATTCTCATCCTGGCGCGGCGTGGTAACCGCCAGCTTCATGGCCTCTGCGCCGCGCGGCGCATCCCCCATGGTTTTCAGCGCAATACCGAGTTGCAGCAGCGGCAATCCAGAACGCGCCTGTTCGTGACGGCTCCAGATTTCACGCAAGGCGCCGAGCGGCGCTTTTTGCTGGCGCGCCAGCACCAGCGCGGCATATGCCTGAGCGGCAAAACGGCTGGCCTGGGCATCGTCGCTGTAGCGCACGGTCATCAAACCCGGTTCCTGTAGATAGCGCAGCAGGCGCTCGTTGCCCTTATTAATCGCGTTGACCGGCACGCTATAGCCCTGCTCACCCGCGCGGACGAGGAAGTCCATGGCGTAGGCGGTCAACCAGTATTCTTCCGGGCCGGCTTTATCCCATAGCGCAAAGCCGCCATTTTCCAGCTGCATCTGCAGCAGGCGCGAGATACCAACATCGACCGCCGCGCGGCGTTTCTCATCGCTATCGCCGCTGATGCCCAGCGCTTTTAGCTGCGCCGCGCTGGTGTACAGAGAAGGGAACAGGCCGCTGGCGGTCTGCTCAAGGCAGCCATAAGGATAGGCTTTCAGCTCGCGAATATAGCGGGCGAGATTCAACGGCGGTTTACCGCTGAGCAGCAGTTGGCCCTGCAGCGTTTGCGGGGCGAACCCCTGACTCTGCGCCGCCGGCGCCTGCCAGCTTTCGCCAGGTTGTAGCACCGCGCCGCTATTGACGGTCTGGGCCGGGAATGCCGGACGCACGCCGATTTTCCACTGTTTTTGCAGCGGCGCGAAGGTTTCGCCCGGCAGGCTCAGGCCACTGATGGTGGCATTGACCTGACCATCGCCGAATCCCGCTAACGCGGTCACCGGTATAAACAGCGTGCTGCGGGCGCCCGGCGCCAGTTGTACCGGCGGCAGTTGGCCCTCGGTCAACGTGACCAACCCGCTGGCGGTAAGATGTACCTGCAGGGTTTGCGGTTTGTCGGTCAGATTGCTGAGATCCAGCGCCAGACGCGTGGCGTCGCCGCTGGCGAGGAAACGCGGGGTATTTAGTTCCGCGATAACCGGGGCGGCTACCACCACTTTATCTTCGCTGCTGCCGAAGTCATCTGCCGTCCATGCCTGCGCCATCACCCGCAGCTCGCCGTTAAAATCGCCGATGGGTAATGTCACCGAGCCTTCACCCCGATCGTCCAACTCTACCGGCTGCGCCTGCTGAGCGACGATCGTCACGTGATTAACCGGCGGTTTGCCGCCGCGTTTTAACTCGTCGCCATCGCCGCCGAAGCGCAGACTGGCTAATCGCCCTTGCCCTTCGATCACCTGACCGTAGATGTCATAAATATCCGCGCCGTAACGTTTCTGGCCGAAGAACGCGTTCCACGGATCCGGCGTAGCGTAATCGGTAATATTCAGCACCCCGCTATCCACCGCCGAGAGCAGAACGTTAACCTGTTTCGGCACCTCGCCCTCTTTAACGCTGGCCTTCACTTTCACCGTCAACGGCTGATTCGGGCGCATTTTCTCCGGCGCTTCCAGCGCCAAAGACAGACGGCGGTTTTCATCGCCCAGCGGCAGATGCAGCAGGCCGACCGCGCGTTTCGGCGTCGCCGATCGCGATTTATCGCCGGGGCGAACCACCAGCGTGCTGAGGTAGAGATCGTGGCGATTCCAGGCTTTATCCACCGGAATAGACAGATCCATGCCCTCCGCCGGGACGTCAATTTCCTGCCACCACAGCGGCCCTTCGCTGGATTCGACCATCGCGTAGCCTTTACCCGCCGCCGGGGCGGCAATATGCAGCTTGATGGTGTCGCCCGGTTTATAGCCAGGTTTGTCGAGCTTCATCGTTACGCGATCAGGACGCGCCGCGCCGGCGCCTTCGCTATTATCCTGCCAGCTATAGCCCGCCCAGAAGCGCACGCTGCTGACAACGTCATCCGGCCCTTTCACCTCCAGGCGATACGAGCCCCACTCTACCGGGAAACTCACTTTACCTATCTGCCCGGCCTGCAAATCCAGCGACTCCTCGCCCTCCTGCAGATCTTTTTGATCGAACTGCGACTGCCAGCCTTCGCTATCGGACCAGTTCCAGTAGTAGTCGCGCCGCTCGCGGATCAGCCGCACCTGCAGACCGGAGACCGCTTTTTTCTCGCCTTTGGCATCGGCATAGACGATGTCAAACGCGGCGTTACTGTTTTCATCGACTACCGGCTGTTTCACCGTGGTATCGGTGCGGTAGTCGTAAACGTCCTTCAGCGTAAATTGCGGACGGATCCCCGGCAGCGCCTCGGCAGGCCAGATCGGCTGCTGTACGGTACGGGTCACCGGACGGCCGCCGGATTCCAGCAGGCTGGCCTGCAACACGACCTGCAGCGGCGAATGGCTATCCTGCCACTGGCTCGCGGTGGTCACTTCGCCATGGCCTTTTTCATCCAGCGTCAGTTGGACTTCATCGAGGCTACGGGAGAGGTTTTCTTCCGCGATATCGCCGAACTGGAAGCCCGGCAGCGCAGCGACGGCATCGCGTAGCGGACGCAGGAACAGTTTGCCCTGCAGCTGATTGCCGCTGGCCGGCGCGCCGTAGAGATAAGCGCCGCTGACGCTAAAGGCGACGTCGTCATCCGGGGCGATAGGCGCGGCCTGCGGCGTCAGATTCAGCGCCATGCGTTCGGGCATAAAGTCTTCGACGTGGAAATCCCACTCGCGGGGTTGATTATCGCCGGTGCTGGCGCGAATACGCCACATGCCGGTGGCCGCGCCGCTGTCGAGCGGATAAGTAAACTGATACAGGCCATTGACCGGTTTGCTCATCACAGAGCGAATCACCTGGCCATCCGGCTGCACCACTTCCAGCTTCACCGGCTGCTCCGCCAGCGGTTTACCATCGCCGTCGCGCAACAGCGCGTTAAGGATAACCGTTTCCCCCGGGCGATAGAGATCGCGCGGGCCAAACATAAAGAACTGTTTACTGAAGCCAGGGGCGCCAGCGATGGAGAATTCCGCCAGATCCAGCGCCGGCAGTTTAAGGTCAAGCAGCGTCGTCTGCCCGTCTTTACGCGCCAGCAGCAGCGCCGCTTCTTTATCGGTTTGCAGAGTAACATGGCCCTGGCTATCGCTTTTCGCCTGCGCCAGCGTCTGCCCTTTGGCGTTTAGCAGTTGCACTTCAATATCCGACTGCGCGGCGCCATTTTCGAGGCTCTGGGTGAAGACATCGAGCCGGTTGTGGTAGCGATGCGCCGAGACGCCGATATCGCTGAGGGTGAACAGCGTTGCCGCATTACTGTAGCTGTAATGACCGGCCGGATTCATCACCGCCACATAGACGCCCGGCTGCTGAAGCGGCTTGATGTCGTTAAGCGGCAGCAGCAGCTTTTCACGGGTATTACGCGCCGGGTTGAGATCGAAGCGCCCGCTGTAAACCAGATCGGCCATCTTCAACAGTTCGTCAGATTCCCAATTGCTTAACGAGTTACGGTATTCCCACTGACTGACGAAGGCCGAGAGTGATTCCGGCTTGATACGGAAAAAATTAACATCGACATTGTCGACGTTCAGCGCCATCACTGGCAGCCCGGCGACCACTTTCCCCGGCAGCAGCGAACCGCGGCTGGCGAAACCGACGCTCGGCGCGATATCGCGAGTAGCGATGTTTTTTTCAAAAGGGCTGCCGAGGGTGGCGTCATTGAGGGCAATGAGCGTTGGGTCAACGGTGACGATCAATTCACGCTTTGGCTCGAGGTGGCGCAGACGCAGCTCTTTGAGATTCGGCGCCAGCTCCCACGCGCCGTCAACCTTGCCGCTTTTCTTATCGACCAGATGCACGCTGTGGGAGAAATCCTGATCCGGTTTGAGCGGAATGGAGAAGGTCAGCACCAGCGTCGCTGCGCCATCTAGCTGCACTTCAGAAGCGTCGAGCAACGTCAAAGCCTTGCCCTGGCTTTTTTCTTTTAACGTCGCCAGCTGCGCGCTATCCGGCTTTTTCGCGCTATCGGCGGCGCCTTTATCGGCCGCCGATACGGCCTGTGGTTCACCGCTGTTATCGCAGCCGCTTAATGAGATCGCGGTAAGGAGCGCTAACGATAGCGCCGCTAAACGAAATGGTTTCATCCTTCTAACCCCTCGGCCCAGAGCCTGATGCAATCAATAACGTTCTATTATGCGTCATCGCGGCGATTCTCAACAGCTACCAGCATAGAAACCACCGATGAATCAGAAAAGTGCGTGACCGCCTCCCCACTCCCGCGACCTTAACTTGTCAGCCCTTTATAAAACGCCGACAATTCATTGATCGATAATAAAACGGAGGCACTCATGTCCACCTCATTCTTTGTTGCGGCCGACTGGCTGGCGGAACATATTGATGACCCGCAGATTCAAATTCTTGATGCGCGGATGGCGCCGGCGGGTCAGGAAGCGCTGCGCGATATGGCGGCGGAATACCGCGACGGGCATATCCCCGGCGCGGTTTTTTTTGATATCGAAGCGCTGTCTGACCACACCAGCCCGCTGCCGCATATGATGCCGCGTGCGGAAACCTTCGCCGTGGCGATGCGCGAGCTTGGCGTCAACAGCGATAAGCACCTGGTGGTTTATGATGAAGGCAATCTGTTCTCAGCGCCGCGCGCCTGGTGGATGCTACGTACCTTCGGCGTCGAAAAGGTGTCGATTGTCGCCGGCGGCCTCGAAGGCTGGCGCCGTGATGAATTGCCGCTGGAGAAAGGCGAACCCGACCTGCCGGAAGGCGAATTTGAGGTGAACTTCGATCCGGAGGTGATCAAACGCTTAACCGATGTGCTGCTGGTCAGCCACGAAGGATCGGCGCAGATCGTTGATGCCCGTCCGGCGGCGCGTTTTAACGGGCTGGCGGATGAACCGCGTCCAGGCTTACGCCGCGGGCATATCCCCGGCGCGCTTAACGTCCCGTGGACCGAGCTGGTGATTAATGGCGAACTGAAAACCGTTGATGAGATGAACGATATCTTTAAGCGTCAGGGCGTTGATTTTGCCCGACCGATTATCGCCAGCTGCGGTTCCGGGGTAACGGCGGCAGTAGTGGTACTGGCGTTGACCACCCTCGGCGTCAACGGCGTGTGCCTGTACGATGGCTCGTGGAGTGAATGGGGCGCGAGAACGGATTTGCCGATCGAGCCGGCGCAGTAAAGGTAAAATATCCGGGTAGTGGCTGCGCCCTACCCGGCAGGCTTTAAATAATCCGGTTCTGTTTGAAATCGCGCAGGAAGCTGCCCCAACGTTTTTCATAGAACGGCGTAATATGGGCAATCATAAAGTGGCTGATGCCCTTCTCGCCTTCTACCACCTGGCAAATATCGATAGGTTCATCGCCTGGCAAGGTATCGGTGGCCACGCTGCCGGTGGTTTGGATAATGGATTCAATATCTCCTTCCGCTTCAATCCCGATCAACAAGTTAGCCGGCGCGTCGGCGCTCTCTTTAATCGAGCACAGAA
>OKVZ01000085.1_pt1 | contig 62129 bp, 53 predicted proteins | sample 1606851 | NCBI WGS metagenome assembly OKVZ01 (sample SAMN03281010, study PRJEB24777) | human gut metagenome | isolation source: fecal sample PR157 from 1 month old male Malay infant, caesarean delivered... | reverse complement strand
ATGCGGCTTGAACACCTACATTATACTTAAGCAAGGTGATTTTTTTGTATAACTTTCGTTGCCGCACCCGCATAGCGGGTGGTTTAATGATTCGCGACTACGTCGCGAACCAGTCTAAAGACAATAAAGAAAACGCCTACGTTTCCGTAGGCGTTATAGATTCAATTAGTTTTCTTTTACAGAGAACCATGCACGATGGAATACAGCCGCAATCGCACCACCTACTAAAGGAGCCACGATGAAGAGCCATACGCCGATGAATACCTCCATGAACTCAAAAGGCATGTCTTCCCTCTCTATAGGATTTCATGTTTCTCTCATTAGTATAAACATTTTCTAAATTATGTCAACGACTTTTTTCGATATAATTTCACAAAATGTATTTTCCTATGTTATTAATCATATTAAGGGTTAATGAGCTAATTAATAAGATCGTTAATGAGATATTTTTTGAAATATCCTTTTCCCTAGCACTCTTATATATCATGATTTTCATCACACAACAAATTCTATAGAATGTGATATACTGATAGTACGATTTGTAGAAATTACTATTATATATAGAGTTATATCGAGCTATATAGGAGGAACTATGAGTAAAACAGCTTATATTGTACGTCATATTAACTTTGAAAATGCCGGTATTTTAGAGGACGTCTTAATAGATCGAGGATTTGAGCTAACATACATTGAAGCGCCCCTTGTCAATTTTGAACACTATGATGTGACAGAAGCTGATTTAGTCATCGTCTGTGGAGCCCCAATTGGCGCATATGACGAACAGCTCTATCCATTCTTAACAGACGAAATCAAATTTATTACAGATCGTATAAATAGTAAAAAGCCATTACTTGGTATCTGTTTAGGTGCCCAACTCATATCCCGTATTATGGGAGGTCACGTAGGACCTATGAAACATGGGAAAAAAGAAATTGGATTTGGTCCGTTAGAATATACTCCTGAAGGCGCCTCCTCCCCATTGGCATTACTAGGCAATGTACCGGTTCTTCACTGGCATGGCGATGAATTTGAAATCCCTAAAGGTGCTGTGAGACTTGCTAAAACAGAACTATGCAAAAATCAAGCATTCTCCGTAGGCACTCACATTCTAGGCCTTCAATTTCATATGGAGGCTGATCCTGCATTCATTGAAAGTTGGCTTGTGGGCCATTGTGCAGAGCTTTCTAACGCAGGTATCGATATTTCTAGACTCAGAGAAGAGGCTAAGCAGCTACGCCAAGAATTACCAGCTGCAGGAAAAGCAGCATGTATTGCTTGGCTTGAACAAAACCATTTATAAAAGTAAAAACCGCCTTAGTAAAACTAAGGCGGTTTTTACTTGTTTCTTATATATATCCCTTACATATATACACGAAATCATGGATTTCAGGTCCGATAACACATTCCCCAATGTGTCATTTTTTCCACATTTCGTATTGTACATCAAACAAATTGAATAGGCAAGAAGTTTTTCATAAACTTTTCATAAATTATTCTATTTTTTTCAATATAGCTAGTAATCTTAAATAAAACATTGTAGATTCTATCTATATTAAAGCTATATATCGAATAATTTAAACTTTAGATTTTATATGAAAATCCATCGCATAAATGATATTCAAAATTAATATTTTAAATACTAATCAGTAAGATTAAACAATTTTATGCTGCCATGCACCACGAATAAATCGGATATAGGAGCAACATAATCGTAAGGACTGGTCAAAGCACAAGGATAACCATGCGCCTAAAAGCCCCAAACCTAATGTAATACACAATAGGTATGTAATGATAGGCCGAATAATAGCTACACTAACAAGGGAATATTTCATAATATAATATGTATCCCCCGCTCCTTTTAGTACACCGGAGTATACTTGCTGTAAAGCTTGAGGAAAGGCCGCAATGGCCATAAGCCCCATTAAGGCACCAGCTAACGTAACGACTTCACTTTCACGTGTATATAACTGTACCAATAAATCACCAGGACCAATAAATATGAGTGCACTTACAAGGCCCACGACCAGTCCGATTCGGGCACCGATTTTACCATAGACACGTGCAATATCTGGACGTTTATGTCCAAGGTTTTGCCCCGTATGAGAGGCCCCTGCAAAGCCAAGTCCCATAGCAAAGTAATAGAATATATCCATCAAATTCATACACACATAGTGTGCTGCTAATGGTACCGCCCCTAAGGATGCAACGATCATTGTGTACGTATACATACCAAATCGTTCAAAAAATTGTTCTCCTAATGAGCTACCACCTACGTGGAACATAGTGTGCAAAACGGTTCGTTCAAACTTCCACTTTGAAGGATGTCGCAACGTTAATCCTGTAGTAGTATGTTGTGAAATCGTACGCAGTAATAATATAGCAATAACAGCACTACTAATCATTGTCGAAACACCAGCGCCCATGACACCGAGTTCAGGAAAGAAACCAATACCATAAATCAAGAAGAAGTTCATTATAGTATTTAAAATATTACCTACTACATTGGACTTAAAAATAACCTTGGTATTACCATACCCAATAAGAGCGGCCCCTACAATTTGACTAAAAGATTGGAATATTAGACTAATGACAACAAAACGGCCATACCAGACAGCCGTTTCTATATAGCCGTCTTCGGCACCTGTAAAGCGTAAGATATGCTCTAAATTAAAGAAACATATTGCCAATAAAGGTACATAAATCAAGAAATTCAAGAGTATGGATTGCTTAAGAACGGCATTCATACCATCAACTTCACTTTCACCGTGGCGGCGAGCTATAATAGCCGTTACCGCAATCGATAAGGCACGACAGAATATGAGCATCACCATCTCTGGCTGACCCATAATACCAACTGAGGCAAGTGCGGAGGCACCGAGGGCCCCTACCATGGCTAAATCAATAGCTGTCATAAACTGCAGCATCAAACCTTGTAATGTAGCAGGCCAAGCTATTTTCAAATAATTGCCATACATCTGCTTTGTTGTACCTACAGGACCTAATCGTTCTGTAGCGGGCAACATTGCATCAATGGACAACCATCGTTGTATGCGGTCTAACATAGTAACTCCTATTCATGCAAGATCGTATAAGATTGAGCTATCTATTAGCCCCAATATCTTCTGTATTATATCACAAGAATATATGAAAAGTCATTCATATATTATAATTATATTTAATAATCTATATCAAAATCGCAAAAGAACCTCTTATAGCGTCTGAATATACCCTACCAGGTATTCCAACATATAAGAGGTTCTTTTAATTTTCAGAAAATATTATATCAGTCTATCATACGAAATTAATTATCAATTATCAACCTTTGGATGCCAACAATTGACTAACTGCTGCACGCAAGTCTTCTAAACCTTGTTTAGTTTCAGCTAATTCTTGACGTTGACGTTCATTTTCTGCTTCCAACGTATTGAGACGAGCTGCTTGATCCGCGATAACAGTCTTTTGTTCGCTATTTTCTTTCTTGAGACTAGATACTTCATCTTGCATTACATACACAGAGCTAATAGGGCCTGCTTTGTAACGATCAGGAATATTTTTCTTTTCTGGGCTAGAGCCAAATTTGTGAGTTACCCCAGCATTTACCATATTACGGTTTGCACCGAGAGATACGCCAACATTGAACATTGTATCTTCGTTTGTATAATGTGCAAGACCTAAGGCCGCTGCTGTTTCACCACGATAATTACCTACGCCAGCCATCACTTGAGTTGGTTCCAATGGGTCATATTGAATTGGTTTCAACGCTGCCATTGCTGCTGCATGCGCACCTACGCGTTGTACCTCACCTGCTACTTGACCAATAGCATCGCCAATTCTTGCATTAGATGCTTTCAACTGACTCACATTTACTGCATCAGTATCATCTGTGCCAGGTGCAATGCCTTTAAGTTGGTTATTACCATTATTGAGACCATCCTTAGTTAAGGAAATAGGGCCTGCATTAGGATTATTAGGGTTTGTACTACCTGGTGTAATTGTTATGCCATTACCATCTGTTACAGTCGTGTTACCTGCTGCATCTTTAAATGTAGCAGACTTCATATCCTTGAGTTCAGGATTTACTGCATAACTAATTGTTTTACCTGCTTGGCTAACCATCATATTATTGCCCGCTTTGAAAGTAACTGTTTCATCAGTTTTTACTTTTTCAGCTGTTGCAGTTGGTGTGCTGTTAATCCCAGAGCCTTCTGTACCAATAGTTGCATTCCAGCCAGCATTTTCAACGGCAGATTTAACTTGATTTTCCGTAGCAGCACGGCCAGACTCAATGTTATTTGGATCCCAAGTTTTATTAGTTAATCCTGTAACAACACCATCTTTGCCATTTACAGCAACAGGATTATTACCACCTGTAGTAATGATGCCATCTTTACCATCGATACCTACAGTACCAATTGTAGCCTTGCCATCCTTACCATCAAGAGCAATCTTATCGCCAGCTTTTACAGAACCATTTTTGCCATCGATAGCAACTGCATTAGCACCATCACCAGCCTTAATCGTACCAGTTGTACCATCTACAGTAACTGACTTACTTGGATCTGTGCCTAATGTAACCTTATCATTCAACTTGTTATCGTAAATAATATGTCCATCAGCGGCAGTAGTCTTAGTCAATACAATATTGCCTGTAGTACTACCAGCACTTTCACCACCATTAGCAGTCAATTCTGTTTTAGACGCCTTAGACTTAGCCTCTAATTGACGTACATTGACAGCATCTGTGTCATCTGTACCATCTGCAATGTTAGAAATCTTATTGCCACCATTATTGAGACCATCTTTAGTTAAGGATACAGGATCCCTACCAGATGTAGTAATGGTTACACCATCTTTAGTAAGAGCTGTATTATTACCATTGCCATCATCGATAACTGTGCTATCTGCTGTGGAAGTATTTGTTTTTGTACCATCCGTAATCTTAGTGCCATCTGCAGTTGTTGCGGTAGACTTAGTACCATCTGTTACTGTATTACCAGCTGCAGTAGATGTATTTGTTTGAGTACCAGCAGTATGTGTAATGGAATCACCATTGATAACAGTTGTGTTATTACCAGTACCGTTGAAGCTTGCAGAGTTCATATTCACAAGGTCTTTATTCAAAGAATATGTGAAGTCACGCTCATTTTGGTTGATGGTGATATTTTCACCAGCAATCATAGTAACCTTTGCGTCTTTACCTACTTTTGCATCTGTTTTAGTACCAGTTTGTTTACCAGATGTTGCAGCATCTTTATCTGCTGTAATTTGCCATGTTTGGTTAGCTGCAGCGTCAGCTACTACTTTCAATTGATCCTCTGTAGCAGCACGGCCAGATACAGCATTGCCATCCCAAGTCGTATTAGCAAGACCTGTTACATGGTTATTTGTACCATCTACTGTAACGCCACCGATATTAGCAGTTTTACCTGTAATAGTACCAGTAGTGCCATCTAACGTTACTGCCTTATTACCACCTGTTGTAATTGTATTATTTACACCATCAATAGCTGCACTACCAATAGTAGCTTTACCAGCTGTACCATCAATAACAATGGCATTAGCACCAGTACCAAATGTCAATGTATCATTAAGTTTTACATTATATACTGTATGACCATCTGCGGCAGTTGTAGATGTTAATTTTACATTGCCAGTTGTTGCGTTAGCCGCTTCATCATCATTAGCAGTAATTTCTGTTTTAGATGCTTTTTTAGCTGCATTAATAGCATCTGCTACATTCTTAGCTGTTGCCACACCATCAGTAGCAGGAGCTGTAACAGTGCCATCTGTACCAGCTGTAATAGCCGCTGTTTTTACATCATATTTAACAACGCCTGCATCATCGATAGTAGCAGTTGTTAACGTGCCATCTTTAAAGTTCAAACCATCAGCCAAGGATACTTGTTTTGCAGTACCATCATTTGCTTTGTAAGACAAGTTTGTCTTAGCCGCCACTTTAGTACCATCAATAGTTACCTTGTAGTCCTTAGTTGTGCCATCTGCACTTGGTGTGCCTGTAACAGTCAACGGATTATCCGCATCAGTTGTATCAGTACTTACTGTAACTGCACTTACAGCAGATTTCTTAACCTCTGCTTCAGATACTTTTACAGTTAAGTTTTTACCATCTGCATCAGTTGTTACATATTTACCGTCACCTTTGATACCCAATGTATCATCTTTAAGATTTACTACACCAGCAGATGTATTAGTATCGCCAGCAAATTTCAAGTTAATAGCATCAGTGCTTGCTTTAGCAGCCTTATTGATAGCATCTGCTACATTTTTAGCTGTTGCTAAGCCATCATCGCCTGTGACAGATGCTGCACCTGTAGTGGCATTGCTATCGATAGTAGCACGTTTTGTAGACACCTCTACAGCATCACCATTCATCTTCGTAGAAATGAAATCACCAGTAGCACCTTTTACATTGAATGCTACATCACCATCTTTTAAGGATTGGCTAGATACAGTACCACTATCTGCACCAAGGGAAACCTTACGGCTCACAGCCGCTGCAGCATCATTGATCTTGGTCTTAGTATCATCATTAATATCAAATGTTACCTTACCATCATTATCTACAGTAGCTTTTGTCATTGTGCCATCTACAAAGTCTAAGCCTTTAGATAATTTAACGGACTTAGCATCTGTATCAGCTGCGCTATTAGCGCGATATGTTAAGGTTTGGCTTGCTACAGTATCTTTCAACTGTTTTACATTTACCGCATCAGTATCATCTGTACCTTCTGCAACCTCTTTAATTTTGTTGCCACCAGCATTGATTTCATCAAGGGTAAATTGAACTTCTTTACCTGCTGCAGATTGGAATGCCATGCCTTGAGCACTACCTTGAGCAAAATTCCCATCTTCATCATTAAACATGAGATTTTTAGAATCAAGAGAGCTGCTATTAGGTCCGGCTTGTAAAGATAAAGTACCAACGTCTAAATAAGTATTTGCTGTATTCGGTTGATTTACATCAATACCATTATTGATTCTAATACCATCACGGTCAATTTGTGTATAATTACCTACAGCTGGATCACCAAACTTACCGCTAGCATTAATTGCATCAAACTTGATTGTCTCACCCACACCATTTTCAAGAGAAATAGAGTTTAATTTCTTAAGATCTTTATTTAATGTGGTAGCAATATTTTTGCCAGTTTGGGTAACTGTAATATTGTTATCACCAGCAAAGTCTACAGTATCTCCGCCGGCTACAGTAGTCGGTGTATCACCATTAGCAGATAGTTTCCATGCTGCACCATCTTTAGCTTGGCTAGCCGCTTTGTTAATAGCATCAGCCACGTTCTTAGCAGTTGCTAAGCCATCATCACCGGTAACAGAGGCAGTACCTGCAGCATCACTGTTGATAGTGGAACGTTTTGTAGAAACTTCTACAGTGTCGCCATTCATTTTCGTAGAAATGAAATCACCAGTAGCACCTTTTATATTGAATGTTACATCACCGTCTTTTAAGGATTGGCTAGATGCTGTACCACTATCTGCACCAAGAGAAATATTACGAGCTACTGCATCAGAAGAATTGTCCACTTTAGTTTTAGTATCTGTATCTAAACCAACAGTAACAGTTTGACCATTTACAGTGGCTGTCACACCATTAGCACCAGCTACATTAAGTTTTTGGTTTTTAAGATCAATAGTACCGTTATTTGTACCATCTGTAATATTTAAGTTTTGAGACAAGTTAGCAACAGCTTGCTTTACATCACCAATATTTGCTGCATTAGTATCAGTTGTACCGCCACTAGCAACATTAGTAATTGTCTTGTTCCCACCGTTGATACCGTCAGTTTTATCAATGGAGATACCGCCTACAGTTACTTTATCTGTTGTAATGCCAGTACCTGTAATTGCAGTAGTACCATTTGTTAAGCCAGATGTATTGATTACTGTGTTACCTGCAGTAATAGAATCTACTGTAAGATCTTTCTTTGTGGCTACAGTAATTTTCTTTTTATCTGTGCCATCTTGAGTAATCAAGATATTGTCGCCATTGATAAGATCTACTGTATCCCCACCTTGAACAGATGTTTTATCTGTTGTGCTGGAATTTGTTGTTAAATTCCATGCTGCACCAGCTTTAGCCGCATCAGCTGCTTTATTAATAGCATCAGCTACATTTTTAGATGTTGCTAAGCCATCATCGCCTGTTACAGATGCTGCGCCTGTATTAGCATCACTAGTAATTGCCGCACGTTTAGTGGAAATTTCAACAGTGTTACCATTCATCTTCGTAGATACTAAGTCACCTGTCGCACCTTTCACGTTGAATGCTACGTCGTTATCTTTCAGAGATTGGCTAGATACTGTACCGCTATCTGCACCTAGAGAGATGTTACGAGCTACTGCTGTAGAAGCATTATCTACTTTAGTTTTTGTAGTTGCATCAAGACCTACTGTAACAGTTTGTCCATTCACAGTCGTAGTTACACCATTAGTACCGGAAACAGTAAGTTTTTGATTCTTAAGATTTACAGTACCATCTGTAGCACCATCAGAAACAGTAAGATTTTGAGACAAGCCATCTACAGCTTTATTTATAGAATCTGCTACATTTTTAGCAGTCGCTAAACCATCTGTAGGGCTATTTACTTTAGCTTTACCATCAGCGTCATTAGTAATAGTTTCTGTGGCAGTAGAAATAGTTACAGTACCATTTGTACCTACAGTTGCTTTTGTAAAAGTACCATCTGTAAAGTTTAAACCATTTGCCAAGGACACTTTGTTTGCATTAGCACCATTAGCTTTGTATGTTAATTGTGTTTGATTAGCTAATTTTGTTGTATCAATACCAATTGCATAGTCCTTAGTATTTGTACCTGCTGTTGGTGTAATTGTAATAGGATTATCTGTTGTATTAGCCTTGCTAACAGTTACTGCGCCTACAGCTAAATCTTTTACTTTAGCAGAATCAACAGCTACTTGTACACCTGTAGCAGAAGCCTTAGTAGTAACTAAATCGCCATCACCAGCCACTTTAAAGGTTGCATCACCGTCTTTAAGATACTTAAGACCTGTAGATCCTGTATCACCTGTTAAACCAATACCTTTAGTCGTAGCATTTACCGTATTATTGTCTAAACCAACAACAAGACTACCATTATTTGTACCAACTAAATCAGTTCTAATACCATTAGCACCGATTACTTTAAGTGGACTTTCACTAAGCTTAACAGTACCCGTTTTAGAATTTGTATCTAGTTTTAATGTAACAGCATCTACAGCATTCTTTACATCTGTAATGTTCGCTGCATTAGTACCTATATTACCACCGCTAGAAACGTTGGTAATTTGCTGTCCCCCTGCACTAATAGCATCGGTACCAAACTTAACAGTTTTCGTAGCAGTTTTTGCAGTTAAACCATCACGAGTTATGGTCACATTATTACTACCAGTAGTCGGACCAATTTGAAGCGTTGTATTACTCAATACATTATCGCCGGCTTTAAATGAATCGCCAGTAAAGTTTCTACCTTTTACAGAACCATTTGTACCATCTAGAGTAATTTGATTGCCACCAGAAGAAACCGTAACGGAATTATTTGCTTTCACAGTATCTACAGTAATCGCCTTATTCAAAGAAGTAGTAATTTTTTTGCCACTACGAGTTACTGTAATATTATTGTCCCCACCAAAGATTACAGTATCTGATTTATTGATTACTTCAGGAGCACTAGAATCCCTGTCTGCCGCTAATTTCCAATGATATGCATTGGCAGAAATGGCTTTATTGATAGCCTCTGCTACATTTTTAGAGTCAGCCATGCCTGTAGCATTTGCAGAAGCTTGACCATTTGTGACATCAATATTTTGTGTTTTGCCAGAAATTGTAAGGTTCTGACCGTTGGCAGATGTTGTAATATATGTATTATCGCCCTTAAGGCCTAATGTGCTCTTTGCAATATTTACATTACCAGTATTTACATTACCAGAGAACGCAAGGTTAACACTCTTTAATTGGGCTACGTTAACTGCATCTGTATCTCTTATACCCGCTGCGAGGCCTGTAAGTTGACGTGTTACAGTACTACCATTACCAATAGAAACAGCACCTGTTGTACTAGTAAGTACATTGCCATTCAAACCAGAATAAACATCTGTACGGTTTGTATTAGGATTATAACCCTTATTAGCAGTACCGCCTGCTACATCAGCAACGGAATCACGACCTAAAGCAACACCACCATCAACACTAGCTCTAGAATCAGGCCCAATAGCAACAGATTTAACTGCACTTGCATTAGATCCAGTACCAATAGCAATAGAATGTTGAGATGTGGAGTTAACGCGACTACCTATGGCAATTGATTCTAGACCATTAGCTGTCGTTGCGGAGCCGATTGCAAGAGCTCTATTGCCTGTAGCTTTCGTTGGAGTAGATCCATATGAACCAATGGCAATTGTTCCTTCACTATTAGCATTAGCACTACCGCCTAACGCCACAGAATTATCACCATCAGCCGTTACATTCATACCCATAGCAACACTATAAAATTTATTAGCCTTAGCAGCTTGACCAACTGCGACACCGCCTAACTCAGCCGTAGTTCCATTAGTACCAACAGCAACACCATTTTTACCAGATGCAGAAGATTTATGACCTACTGCAAGGGAGCTTTCACCCTTAGCATTCGTTTCCATACCTACTGCAGTCGCTAAAGAACCTGTCGCATTAGACAAGATACCAAATACAGAAGCAGACGGATTTGTAGCCGTATTTTTTCTACCTACTGCTACAGCACCTTCACCGGTAGCTTTAGATTCAGAGCCTACTGCAACAGAATTAGATGTTTTAGCATTTGTTTTATAACCAATACTAACAGCACCACTTTGTTCAGCCTTAGCAGCAGTACCAATAGCTACGCTATAACCACCAGAAGCAACAGCGTAGTCATCAAATCGATCAGATGATGCACCACCGATTGCAACGTCGCCACCATTAGTTGCTTGTGCATAAGTACCACCTGCAAAAGCACCAAAACCAGTTGCTCTTGTAGAACTTCCTATAGCCGTACCTCGAACAGAAGATTTTGCATCAAGACCTAATGATACGCCAGCTCTACCAGGAGCTTTAGCGCCTGCACCAATAGCAACTGCTGGTTGGGCGGGATCAGCGTATTGTGATGTAGCTAATGCTTGATACCCAATAGCAATAGATTGATGACTATTAGACTCGGCAAGATAACCAATAGAAACACCATTTGTCATACCATTTGCAGCTTTACCTCCACCTAAAGTTAAAGTAGACTCATCGGCAGACACATCCGCAACTACACCTGCTTGCATCGCCAAGGCAGCCAAGATACTTGCTACTACAATTTTCTTTTTCCCTGTTTTATTTTTTGCCATTTCAGATACTACAACGTAGCACTGTTTGGACTTAGACCAAATGACTTTAAATATCTTATTCATACATTTTCCTTCTTTAAATTACTAACCCTCAACTATATAAATTATATGTTCCACACTTCTCTCAGTCTGGAAATAATGAAAGCTACACAGACTTTCATTTATAAAACCTATCTTTAATTTTACCATAATTCATCTAATTTTCTCAATTTAAAAGTGTATTTTTTGGATATTTACTATTATCTCAATTATGCATAGAGTATGCTTAAACACGCAGTATTATCATAATTCATTTATAATTCACCTTAATAAATTGCATATTATATGAATTTTTATACACTCAATTGAGAATACAAAGAATACTAGATTTCATTACAAAATTAATCATCATCTAAAATATTCATAAATTATTCATTATATACAGTTTTATCGACAGTTTTATTAATTATTAAATTAGAATTTTTTGACTATTTTATTTTACAGATATAGCTTTAATAAAAGATTTTTGTTCTCATACTAAAAAGAGCCCCCTCATTCGAGGGAGGCTCTTCCTAATTTTACATATCCATTCACAGGATATACATAGTTCTAACTATATGTACAATATGATTATGCTTTATTTGCCAACAATTGGTTAACTGCTGCTTTCAATGCATCAATTTCAGATTGTTGTTGTTCAAGCTTGGATTTGTACTCTTCATTTTGGGAACGCAAGTGACTTACTTCATCTTGCATTACGTAGATAGAGCTGATAGGGCCAGCTTTATAACGTTCTGGAATCGCATCTTTTCTATCACGGTTGCCACCAAATTTATGAGTTACACCAGCATTGATCATGTTGTGGCTAGAACCAAGAGTAACACCGATGTTGAACATAGTGTCTTCAGTTTTGTAATGTGCAAGACCGATTGCACCAGCTGTTTCACCACGGTAGTTACCAATACCAGCCATAATTTGTGTTGGTTCCAATGGATCGTATTGGATTGGTTTCAACGCTGCCATAGCTGCCGCATGAGCACCTACACGTTGTGTCTCAACACCTACACGGTTAATAGCCTCTTGTAAACCTGCTTGTGCGCCTTTCAATTGGCTAACGTTTACTGCGTCTGTATCAGCTGTACCAGGTGCTACACCATGAATTTGGTTACCACCATTGTTTAAGCCATCTACAGTAAGGGATACAGGGCTAGCTGCAGGATTTGCAGGATTAATAGTCATGCCAGCACCATTAACTGTTGTAGAGTTACCAGCTGCATCTTTTACAGTTGTACCAGCAGGAGTGATTTTAGTGGATGGACCATTTTCATCGCCTACAGTTACACTATTAAGACCTTTCACATCTTTAGCTAGGCTATATGTGAAAGTAGTACCGTCTTGTTTAACTTCAAGATTATCACCAGCTTGGAATTTAACAGTATCGCCACCTTGTACTTTTTCAACAGTACCGCCAGCTGCAGTTACGTTCCATGCAGATAGATCTTTAACTTGTTTTTTACCAGCATCTGTTAAGTTGCTCAAATCTTGATTTGCTGCATTATCGATTTTTGCTTTAGTTGCATCATCAATCTTAACAGTAACATCTTCACCATTAGCAACAGTTGTTAAACCGTTTTCGCCTTTGATGTTGAATTTCACATCGCCTGTGCTCAAGGATTTTTCCTCAGTAGAACCAGTGTTACCACCTAAGGAAATCTTACGACCGATAGCTTCTGTGTTTTTATCGATTTGAGCTTTGTTTTTCGCAATATTATCAGCATTTTTACCAATGTTAGTTTTATTTTCTGCTACTTGATCATCAACTGCTTTTAATTGATCTTCAGTTGCTGCACGACCAGATACAGGTTGTGTTTGACCTGGTACCCAAGTTTTATTAGTCAAGCCTGTTACTTCTGGAGTCTCTACACCATCTGTAGCCTTTACTTTAGGTGCTGTAATTGTTTGATTTGCAGTTACAGTATCGAATGTTACATCTTTCTTTGTGGCAATAGTGAAGTCTTTACCATTTTGAGTAATGGAGATGTTATCACCATCGATAAACTTAACTGTGTTACCACCTTCAACCTTTTCAGCAGTACCGTTGTTTGCCACTACATTCCATGCAGATAAGTCTTTAACTTGTTTTTTACCAGCATCTGTTAAGTTGCTTAAATCAGTATTTGCTGCATTATTGATTTTATTTGCAGTATCATCGTCCAATTTAACAGTTACATCATCACCATTAGCTTCAGTAACGATACCATTTTGACCCTTAATATTGAACTTCACATCACCTGTGCTCAAAGATTTTTCATCAGTAGAACCAGAGTTACCACCTAAGGAAATCTTACGAGCAATAGCCTTTGTATTTTGATCAATTTGAGTTTTGTTGGCTGCAATATCGCCAGCATTTTTATCGATAGCAGTTTTATTATCAGCAATATTTTTCTTGTTCTTAGCCACTTCATCATCAACTGCTTTCAATTGATCTTCAGTAGCTGCACGACCAGATACAGGTTGTGTTACACCTGGATTCCAAGTAGTATTTGTTAAACCACTCACTTCTGGAGCTGTAATTTTTTGGTTTGCTGTTACATTATCAAATGTTACATCTTTCTTTGTGGTAACAGTGAACTCTTTACCATTTTGTGTAATGGAAACATTATCACCATCGATGAATTTAACAGTATCGCCACCTTGAACCTTTTCAGCAGTACCATTGTTAGCTACTACATTCCAAGCTGCTAAATCTTTAACTTTTTGTTCACCAGCTGGATTCAAGTTGCTCAAATCACGGTTTGCTGCATTATCGATTTTATCTTTTGTAGCATCGTCCAATTTAACAGTTACATCTACTCCATTAGCTGCAGTTGTAATGCCATTTTCACCTTTAATATTGAACTTTACATCACCTGTGCTTAAGGATTTTTCATCAGTAGAACCATCATCACTGCCTAAGGAGATTTTACGAGCAATAGCTGCTGTATTTTGATTAATTTTAGATGTATTCGCAGCAATATCACCTGCATTTTTATTGATAGCAGTTTTGTTAGCCGCAATATCGCCAGCATTTTTATCGATAGCAGCTTTGTTATCTGCAATCTTTTGTTTATTGTCAGCAATATCATTAGTATTTTGAGTAATATTGCCTGCATTTGTTTTAACTTGATCGTCAACTGCTTTCAATTGATCTTCTGTAGCTGCACGACCAGACGTAATATTAGCTGGGTCCCAAGTTTTATTAGTCAAGCCTGTTACTTGAGGAGTTTCTACACCTGTTGTAGCTTTCACTTTTGGTGCTGTAACTGTTTGATTTGCAGTAACAGAATCGAATGTTACATCTGACTTAGTCGCAAATGTGAAGTCTTTACCAGATTGTGTAATAACAATGTTATCACCATTAATGTATTTAACAGTGTCGCCACCTTTAACATCTTCAGCAGTACCATTATTAGCAACAACCTTCCAAGCAGCTAAATCTTTAACTTTTTGCTCACCTGTTGGATTCAAATTACTCAAGTCTTTATCAGCAGCGTTATCGATTTTATCTTTAGTAGCTGTATCAAGTTTAACAGTTACATCTACTCCATTAGCTGCAGTAGTAATGCCATTTTCACCTTTAATATTGAACTTCACATCACCAGTGCTCAAAGATTTTTCATCTGTATCACCATCATCACTACCTAAGGAGATTTTACGAGCAATAGCTGCTGTATTTTGATCAATATTAGCTTTATTTGTAGCAATATCGCCGGCATTTTTATTGATAGCAGTTTTGTTAGCCGCAATATCACCTGCATTTTTATCGATAGCAGCTTTGTTATCTGCAATCTTTTGTTTATTATCAGCAATATCACCAGTATTTTGAGTGATATTATCTTTGTTTGCTTTAACTTGATCGTCAACTGCTTTCAATTGATCTTCAGTAGCTGCACGACCAGACGTAATATTATTTGGATCCCAAGTTTTATTAGTTAAACCAGTTACTTGAGGCGTTTCCACACCAGTTGTAGCTTTAACTTTTGGAGCTGTAATAGTGTCGTTAGCCGTTACCGTATTGAATGTTACATCTGGCTTAGTAGCGAATGTGAAATCTTTACCAGATTGAGTAATGAGAATGTTATCACCATTAATGTATTTAACAGTGTCGCCACCTTTAACATCTTCAGCAGTACCACTATTAGCAACTACTTTCCAAGCAGCTAAATCTTTAACTTGTTGCTCACCAGCTGGAGTCAAGTTGCTCAAGTCTTGGTTAGCAGCGTTATCGATTTTGCCTTTAGTAGCATCATCAAGTTTAACAGTTACATCGTCGCCATCAGCAACAGTAGTAAGACCATTAGCACCTTTAACATTGAATTTCACATCGCCTGTGCTCAAGGATTTTTGATCTGTAGTACCAGTGTTACCACCTAAGGAGATTTTACGAGCAATAGCAGCTTTGTTAGCTTCTGCTTTATCGTCTGTTTTCTTCAATTGAGATACATTGACAGCATCTTTATCTGCTACACCATCAGCTACATTAGTAACTTTCATGTCCCCTGCATTGATGCCTGTATTGCCATCAATTTTTACAGTTGGATTGCCTGCAGCATTGTTGAAAGATGCACTGTTCAAGCCAGTAAGATCCTTCTTCAAGGATACAGAAATGTTTTTATCATTTCTTGCAACAGTGACATTATCATCACCAGAGAAGTCTACAGTGTTACCTTTTTCAACTGTTGCAGTTGTTGCTTCACCATTAGCAGATAAATTCCAGCTAGAAGAGCTATTAGCAACTGCTTGATTAATTGCATCAGCTACGTTTTTAGCATCCGCCATGCCAGGAGTTGCTGTAGCAACACCATTAGTTACAGTAATATCTTGCTTTTTACCAGCAATTGTAATTGTCTTACCATTAGCTTTAGTTTCGATGTATGTATTATCACCATTTACTGCCAATTTGCTGTTAACAAGGTTTACGTCGCCAGAACCAGTATCACCTGTGAAAGCAAGGTTAACGCTCTTCAATTGTGCTACGTTAACAGCATCTGTATCAGCTGTACCAGCAGCAACATAGTTAATTTGACGAGTTTGATTTGTTGTACCTACTGCAACACCACCTAATGTAGATGTTAAAGTTGCACCAGTTAAGTTAGCATATGTATCAGTACGACCAGTATTAGCATTATAACCTGCTACACCTGCTGCAGTACTAGCAACAGACTTAGAACCTATTGCAACACCATCAGCAGTTGTAGCACTAGCACCATTACCGATAGCAATACCATTATTCTCTGATACTGAGCTTTTTCTACCAATAGCAATACCATTATCTGCAGTGGAAGAGCTTTCTCCGCCAATAGCAATACCATACTCTTTAGTTGCATTGGCTAACATACCGATACCAACACCTGCAGTTCCACTGACCTTTGCCCTAGATCCCAATGCAGTAGAGGATGCACCAGATGCAGCAGTACCATGGCCAATTGCGGTAGACTCAATATTGGAAGCGATCGCATCAGCCCCAAAAGCACTGGCATTGCCATCTGTTGCCTTAGCACCATGACCAACTGCCACAGTATCATCCTCGGACGCAATGGAGTTAGCACCTAACGCTGTAGCATTTGCCGATGTAGCTTGTGCTGATAACCCCAATGCAACTGTAGATCGACCTGTTGTATTAGCACCATCACCAATAGCTACAGAGCTTGTGGCAGATTTATCTGTAGATGCGTTAGGACCAATAGCAATAGAGTTATTAGCTTTTGCACCAGTATTATCTTTATTAGGATTATCATTAGAATTAATAGATACATATTTGTGAGAAAGTTGATTTGCAATGGCAGCTAACTGAGAACCGTTGATAGCATCTGTAGAGTGTTCACTTACTTCACCAGGGGCCACGTTTTTTAACTGACGTTCATAACCTTTTGAACCGAAGGATACAATATCACCTGGCAAAGTATCCTTGCCACCTTCCCAAGAAGCAACTACACCACTTGGCAATGTATAGCTAGTTTGCTTAGTACCAGCTAAATCAGTAGTAGAGCCACCGCCTAATGCAACAGAGTTATCACGATTTGCTTTCGCACCAGTACCGATAGCAACAGCATTTGTTACATCCGTAGTACCTGAAAGTCGAGTCTTGGCATCAGCCGCTGTACCAATTGCAATACTAGCATTACCAGAGTGAGCTTTCATACCAAGTGTAACACTTGCATGACCAGCATCTGCAGTAGTCCATCTAGGGTTCCCTAAATTTACACCTGTTAATTGTTGCACTGCTGTTGCCAAGCTTGCAGATACAACATTACCAGTTCTAATATCTGTGTAATCAACCGTTCTACTATTTGCATTATCTGTATCATCGCCACCAATAACAATAGATGCGTCACCTTTAGCATATGTATTACCACCGATAGCAATACTTTGGTCGCCCTCTACAATAGCACCGTCATTATCAGCAGCACCACCACCAATGGCAATCCCTTGTTTACTATTTTTTACTTTTGCATTTGTACCAATCGCAATCGTAGTATTACCCACAGCAGATGCTTTCGAACCAACGGCAACACTGGCCGTACTTAATGCGGCACCACTACTAGTAGAATATGATCCCTTACCAATAGCAATACTCTCATTACTATCAGCATTTGCATCGGTACCGATTGCAACAACATTGAATTTATTAGACGTTGCACCTGTACCTATACCAACTGCATTTAAACCTGTAACACTGGCACCTTTACCTATACCAACCGCATTTGCACCTGTAACACTAGCACTGCTGCCTAAACCGACTGCATCGCCACCTGTAACACTAGCACTATTACCTAAACCAACTGCATTTGCACCTGTAACTCTAGCACTGCTACCTAAACCGACTGCATTTGTACCTGTAACAGTAGCACCGTTACCAAATGCAACTGCAGTTGCACTAGCTCCGGTAGGTACATCATTTACAGCCAATGCCACATTAGCATTAGTCATAGCCAATGCTGCAAAAATACCAGCTACTACGATTTTCTTTTTACCGCTATTGTTCTTAGCGAATTCAGATACTACTACGTAGCAATTTTTGGATTTGTTCCAAACCACTTTAAAAATCTTGTTCATTCATTTCTCCTTTAAACTACTATAAAGCTCTCAAACTTCTATATAACAAATAATCTCAATTTCAAGTTTTTCGATATAGTTAGTATACCAAATTTTTCGATATGCTTGCAACCCCTTTTCACTAATATTTCATTTTTGGAATAGCTATTGCAAATACAGCAATAACGGGAGTTCTTTAACCCCCTTATAAAACAAAACCTAATAATTGGGGTGATTTTATACCATAATTTAGAAGAGAAGATGAATTTAAACTCACATTTTAACTTTTCTCATATAAATATAATTGATAAATTATAAAAATAATTGTCAAAACGCCTTATATAGCTACACTCTAATAACCCCACCTGTTTTACGGTACTATATTTCATTAAATTTTTATAAATTAATATTTCATTCAAATTAAGATAAATTGGCAGCCAAAAATAAAAATAATGTCTAAAGAATAATCTCTTTAGACGTTATTTTTTATATGACATTATTTAATTTAAATACATAAGCACTTTGTTCATGTGCTAATTTGATACGCTTATGTAATCGTTCCATATACGCTCGGTATATATCTTGCGCTTCGTCAATAGACACGATATTAAAGTTAATCCCATCCCCTACTGGTAGTTGGCTAAGCCGAGGTAGGTCTGCAGTAATGATAGTGCCTATTTTTGTATAGCCCCCTGTTGTTTGGCGATCTGCCATGAGGACAATGGGATGTCCATTCGATGGCACTTGGATAGAGCCAAATACGGCACCATCAGAAATAATATCTGCACTGTCTACGTGTTCAATTTCAGGACCATCTAAGCGGAAGCCCATACGGTCACATTCTACAGTCAGTGTATAGATATTATCACTAAAGGTCTTGATTCCCTTCTCGGTGAAATGTTTTGCCTGATCACCTAATACAACACGTAATGGTTCATGACATTCACGGCCCCCACGGTTATATAAGGCGGTATTGAATAGAGTATGCCCTTCGCCACGGTAATCGCAGACATGCACGTCATCTCTGGTGAACGGTTTGATGCCAAGTTCATCGCCCTTTTGTAATGGTCGCCCCTCAAGGCCCCCAATTTTAGCCTTTGTATGGGTCGATACACTGCCGTTGATGCTTGGCACGTCGATACCTCCAGAGAAAGAAATGTACATGCGCACGCCACATTGGCTAAAACCGCCGGAAATGACATCTCCGTCATGACATACAAATGGAATATATCTCGGTACTCGCACACTATTGATGGTTGGTTCCATATCGGCTCCTGTGAAAGCAACGATACATGAGCCTTTCACGGTGAGTGTAGGCGGCAGCAATGTGCACTCTAAGGCACCTGCCATTTCTACATTACCTACCAGCGCTTGCCCCAAGAGATAGCTTTCACTATCCATGGGGCCTGCTACAGGCATACCATATTGTTGGAACCCAACGCGCCCTTCATCTTGAATGGTAGTATACATACCAGGTGAAGTTACGTAGATTGATGCTTTCTTAAATTCATTAATAGCCACGCAACTCACCTACCTCTACTTCATACATGGATGGCACATAGTCCGAACCCAATGCTTTAATACGATTATATTTTGCTTCATCAATTGGTACATAGCGCACATAGTCACCGGCACTCAATAGCGCCGCTTGTTCCTGGGACATATCATACATGGTTACCGGTGTACGACCAATGATCTGCCATCCCCCTGGAGAGTCAGACGGATACGTCCCCGTCTGCTCCCCTGCAATACCTACAGAACCTGCTGGTATCAATGTTCGTGGCGAAGACAAACGAGGCGTTGCAATGCGTGGGTCCATACCGCCTAAGTAGGTAAAGCCAGGTATGAAACCAAGCATATATACTAGGTAATCTGTACCACTATGAATAGATACAACCTCATCTTCGCTTAAATTATTATGAGAAGCCACAAAGCCGAGGTCTGGACCGAACTCACCGCCGTACACGGTAGGAATTTCTATAACGGTTACACGCTCATTAGCATCATCCGTTGCAGATGGCTCTAACAAAGGTTCCATAAGGTTACATATATCTGAATAGGAGTATAGCATAGCATCATACTGAATGAGCAATGCACAGTACGTAGGAACTAATTCAATGATTCCCTCTAGATTCAGCTCTTGAATTCGCTCTATCGTTTGACGTATATGTCGATTAATCTTTGGATCGATCACTTGACCAAAATCAATAGAGATAGCGCAATCCCCTACAGGTGAAATTGTAGGTTTCATAAGTACCTCCTTCCTAAAACTAGAAAGAACCATTACCTTCAATCGAAAATAATGGTACTTTCACAACGATTACATTAGCCAAGTAATTTAGCAATGCCTTGTAAAGATGTAACGCCGATATAGGCTGTTACAAGTACTACAATCCAACCTGTATAATATAACAATTTATTATGTTTGTAGTCCCCTACGATTTCAGATTTATGAGTAGCAAAGAGCATTACTGCCAATGTGATTGGCAAGATCAAGCCGTTTACAGAACCAGCCAAAATCAACAAGGATGCTGGTTTACCAATAAAGATCAAAATACATGTAGAAACGAAGATAAATGACATAATAGTCAATTTTTCATTGCGTTCCACTACTTTGAACAATGTTTTTAAGAAAGATACGGATGTGTACGCTGCACCTACTACAGATGTTAAGGCTGCGCAGAAGAATACGATACCGAATAATTTATGGCCGATTTCACCAGCACCAAGAAGGAATGCAGAACCAGCCGGATCTTTAGGATCTAGTGCATAGCCCATGGACACAACACCAAGAACCGCTAGGAATAACAAGATACGAACCACTGCATCTACGGACATACCCATGAAGGCTGCACGACGTACATCTTTCAAATGTTCTTGACCAGTAATACCCGCATCAATGAGGCGGTGACCGCCAGAGAATGTAATGTAACCACCTACGGTACCACCGATAAGGGTAATAGTTGCAAGCCATGGATAATGCGTCGGTGCCACCGCATGAGTAGCCGCTTCAGCCACTGGCGGATTTGTAGAAAACGCCACATAACCAATCAATACTAGCATTACAGTACCAAGGATTTTAGCCGTATTATCTAGAACACCACCCATTTTTGGAGAGGCGAATAATAGAATACCCAAGATACCACTAATAGCCGCCGCTGTCGTTGTATCAATACCAAATACAATATTTAGGCCCATAGATGCGCCCCCAATGTTGCCGATATTGAAAGCAAGGCCTCCAAGAGAAATCAAGAATGCTACGAAATAGCCAAGTCCTGGCAATACTTTATTAGCAATATCTTGACCACGCATTTTAGATATGCCAATGATTGTCCACACATTAAGCTGTGCAATAATTGAAAAAATAACAGACACAATGATGGCAAACGCAAAATCTGCTTTTAGATCATTTGTAAATGCTGCCGTTTGTAACATAAAGCCCGGTCCAATAGAGGACGTGGCCATCAAGAAAGCTGCCCCCAGTAGGACAGAGAAACTTGCTTTACCTGCAATTGGTTTCATAAGGACCTCCACACACTAACTTATTTATTCATTAATAAACTAACAATCTATTATGTACTTATTATTTATTACGTACTTATTATTTATTACGTATTTACTACGTATTTTCTATTTATCGCTTATTTTCTAATCGCCGTTTTACTATTTACGGTTCTGAAAATTAGCTACTGTAACACCCGCTTTTGTAAGGCCTTCACGAATGTAGTTGGTGAAAGCTATCGCTTCAGGGTTATCGCCGTGTACGCATACGGAATCAGCTACAATATCAATAGTGTTGCCTGTATTAGTAATGACCTTGCCTTCTGTAACCATCATAAGAACTCGTTCAAGAGCCTCTTGAGGGTCTTTTATGAAAGCACCTGGTTCTGTACGAGGTACCAATGTACCTTCGTCGGTATAACCACGATCAGCAAATACCTCTTGAATAACAGAAATGCCTCGGCGTTGTGCTTCTTTTGCAATATAGCTACCGCTCAATACCATAGCTGCAATATTAGGGTTTACCGCTTGTAATCCATCTAATACAGCATCTGCCAATGCAGGAGTTACACATGCAGTATTATAAAAAGCACCGTGTAATTTCATATGTTGTAATGTAACGCCATAGCTATCACAGAAGGCTTGTAATGCACCCACTTGATATATCATATACGCTCTTGCCTCTGCCGGATTTACTGCCATTGCACGACGGCCAAAGCCCATTAAGTCAGGATACCCAGGATGAGCCCCTACGGCTACGCCCTTCTCCTTGCACATGCGAACTGTCGCATCCATAATAAGAGGATCTCCAGCATGCCATCCGCAAGCAACATTAGCACTAGTTACGTGATTTAATACTTCACTATCCATGCCCAATGTATAATTGCCAAAACTTTCACCTAAATCGCTATTTAGATCTACATAATGTGACATCAATAATCTCCTCTCTTTCTTCATCTCTTTTTTAAATTCTATAGAATATTGAATTTATAAATACGATTATACTAAATAAATCGATATATTAGCAATGATTTTTGTCATGTATACAAAATTCCTTTATTAATACACAACTATTAACACATAAAAAAGCACCCGACATATTGTCGAGTGCTTTCACCATCAATAGGACTATTATTATTTATTTGTATATGGAGAGAGTTGTAAGGGATTCATTAGTTAGTGTCAATAGCCTACTGATTATTTATTGTCCTTGGATGCAGCATCATCAGCTTGTTTGCTGTCGTCTGCAGATTTTTTATCACTGGATGTATCATCAGATTTTTTATCAGTATCTTTATCAGCGTCTTTCTCACTGATAACAATGTGACCATCTACAACATCAGCCAACAAGTGTTTTGCATCGATGTGATCCAAGTAGAAGTCAGTTACATTATCGCGGATTTCAGATTCGATAACACGACGTAATGGACGAGCGCCCATAGTTTTATCATAACCTTGTTCCATCAATAATTCTTTAGCTGCATCAGTTACATCAAGAGTGATGTCTTTTTTAGCCAAAGTTTTGTTAACTTGATCAAGCATCAAGTCTACGATTTTCTTCAAGTCGTCTTTGCTTAATTGGTTGAACTCAATTACTGCATTGAAACGGTTCAAGAATTCTGGACGGAAGAATGGAGCGATACGTTCCATTACATCAACTTTGTTTTCATCGTCATTATTTTGACCATAACCAAAGCCTGCGTTAGATGTAGCAATGATAACTGTATTTTTGAAGTTTACTGTGTTACCTTGACCATCTGTTAAGCGGCCATCATCCAATACTTGAAGAAGTAATGTAATAACTTGAGGGTCTGCTTTTTCAATTTCGTCGAACAATACGATGGAATAAGGATTACGACGAACGCGTTCAGTCAATGTGTTGGAGTTATCTTCGTAACCAACATAACCAGCTGTAGCACCAATCAATTTAGAAACTGCTGTGCGATCACTGTATTCGGACATATCCAAGCGAATGATAGCATCTTTGTTACCAAACATATCGAGTGCTAATTGTTTAGCCAATTCTGTTTTACCAACACCAGTAGGACCTACGAATAAGAAGCTACCAATTGGACGGTTACCTTCGTCAAAGCCTGCACGGTTACGACGAATAGCTTTAGATACAGCTTCTACGGCTTTATCTTGACCGATTACATGAGCTTGTAAACGAGATTTCATATCTTTCAAGCGTTCGATATCGGATGCACCCATTTGAGATACAGGGATACCAGTCATTCTTTCAACAGCTTCCGCTACATCATTAACTTGAGCCACAACTTTTTGGTTATCAGTGTGTTTGTCAATTTCTTCTTGTAATTTTTGAATACGCATTTTTTCATTAATAGCGGATTCATAATCTTCTTTTTGAGCAAACTCTTCTTGTTTAGCTTTAGCTTCTGCAATATCTGCTTCTAATGTTTTAATATCAGTTACAGGATGTTGGGAAGCCAAGTGGGCTGCTGTTACATCGATCAAGTCGATAGCTTTATCTGGTAAGCTACGTTGAGGAATGTATTGTACGGAATAATCTACAGCTGCTTTCAACACTGCATCTGGCAATTCAATGTTATGATGCGCTTCATACAATGGACGAATGCCTTGTAAAATTTTGAAAGTATCTTCTGGAGATGGTGCATTTACCTTAACTTCATTGAAACGACGCGCAAGAGCTGCGTTTTTCATGATTGTGTTACGGTATTCATCTTGTGTTGTAGCACCGATAACAGTCATTTCACCACGGGATAAAGCAGGTTTCAAGATATCTGCTAAGCCTTTGGAGCCTTGACCATCACCTGTGGAACCAGCGCCCAAGATTTGGTGGATTTCGTCGAAGAACAAGATAATATTGCCAGCAGCCTTAACTTCTTTGATAAGGTTTTGAATATTTTCTTCGAAGGAACCACGATATTGAGTACCAGCTTCCAAACCGGAAATATCGATGGAAATAATTTCTTTATTTTTAATAGCTGCTGGAACATCGCCATTAACGATAGCTTGTGCCAAGCCTTCTACTACAGCAGTTTTACCAACACCAGCATCACCTACGAGTACAGGATTGTTTTTAGTACGACGTGCAAGGATTTCTGCTGTTTCTTGGATTTCTTTATTACGACCAATTACTGGATCAAGTTTACCATCACGAGCTTGTTGCGTTAAGTTTGTACCTAACTTAGCAAGGATGCCATCTTGTTTCATTTTACCTTGTTGTGCAGCTTGAGCAGCTTGCATTTCTTCGTTAGAAGGCAAACGACCAGTTTGACGATAATAAGCAAACTCTTCAGGAGTTACCTCGCGACCATTAATTTTATAACGACGGTTTTCTGTGGAATAACCACCCATGTTACTCATCAATTGATTGAACAAGTCGTTCATGCTACCGAAATCGCTACCAAAGTTATTGAAGTTGTTGTTCATATATATTACCTCACTTTTTTAACTACAAGTATATCAGTTTGACTTTTTAAGTCTGTTTAATTTCTTGCTTTATTTCTAGGTTTCTTCAACCTTATGTCATTATAATAATCTGATTAAGTCAAAAAGTCAATAGGTCAAAGTAAAAATTTTTGACTTTTTTTGACTTTTATTTTGACTAGTTTGATTTATGTGGCAAGAATACAGATAAATACTGGGTTTATGGTGAATAATTAATTTTGAACTTTTGAATTATTTCTTATAAATCAGATTGTTTATATTGATTTATTCCCTATATAATAGATATAAAAGTCAAATATATAAGAAATATAAAAGTCAATAAATAGTAAAGGAGTTTGATCTATGACACTAAAAGATCCGAAAATCGGCAATCTCCAAACAACTCAAGAGTCCCCCATCATGACTAGTGATACTAATAAAGAATTAAAAAATCGGATAAAAGACATTTCGCTACAAGTGTTAGAACGTAATTACAAACTATATAAAGCATTGGAGAATAAATGAGCACACCTAACATTCAATTCATCATACAAGACATCTATGAGTTCCATAACCAATTAGAGAAAGCCTTTATTCTCTCTTCGGGAGTGCGAGATGAAAACCTTTTAGCTTCAGCCGTAAATACCCCGTTTCAAACCTTTATGGGAAACGATTTATATCCATCCATCTACGATAAAGCAGCACAATTATGTTATGGCATCGCCAACAATCATCCTTTTACAGATGGTAATAAGCGAACTGCACTACATAGCATGTATGTATATCTCATTATCAATGGATTTGATATTACTGCTACACAACAAGAAGTTGAAAACCTAATTATCAATGTGGCCGCAGGAAATATGACAAATATAGAACTCGCACAGTGGTTAACAGATAATACTATACAGTTAGAGAACCTTTGAGTATTACAGAATAACTACAGATTTATTATTTAAAAACAATAAAAATAGGATAGCTCATTACGAGCTATCCTCTTTTTTCTTTGTACGCCGAATAGGCATATCGTATATACAACATGGCTATATTACTTCACTATTGTCTCTTAAAAATGAAGTTTTGATGAAATTCACTCTATATTTTTTTTGTAATTAGTGTAATAATATAAGTATTAGTAATAAATGGCAAATTTAATACCTCATATTATATTGCATATACGTGAATATCAGGGGTTCGCATATAAAATCAGTTAATATGAAGAATATGATATTAAATGTACACAGTATCTTTAATGGATTTGCCCAATGAAACTTACTAACAAAGTTTTTATATTACTATATCTCTATATTAGAGATTCATTATAGTATGAACACATTGTTCCTATGACTTAATTTATTTTTAAGGAGTGTTGGTATGTCATTTTTAACAAACTTAGCAAAAGACTTTGGGGAATTAGTGATTAATAAAGTTCAACAAAGGAATGATTGGAAACAGGAAGCCGATATGATTGATGACGAAAAACTCGTTCGCATGCTAAATAGTGATCTTCCAATTCAAAAGAAAAGTGCTTATGCAATCTCCGCTAAAGAACGCGGGACTATTGGTCTTCGTAACGGTGAATTCTATATTCGATAATAAGGAGGCGTTATTATGGCAAGATTTCAAGTAAAATTTAGATACAAATCAACAGGTACAACCAATCGTGGTGGGATCACTTCTACAACAGTTACGGCTGCAAGCTCTTATGATGCTAGAAATCAAGTTATCTCATCTCACTCACATGGAAATGGCATTACTATTGTATCTGTTGTAAGAAAAGATTAGTCCATCATCAAATAAAATAATATCTGCATAACATAATATACTTTTAGGAATATTATAAATAGGTATCTTGGTGCAATAATATTATTCATAATAAAGAGTACCTACTGCTACGTGAAGCCACAAGCGATAACGCAGCAGTAGGTACTCTTTTACATTTGAACCAACTTACAGTATTTACTTAGCTAAATAGTAAAATTATTTTGATATGACCAATATCGCTCCCATACAATTAATTTATGTTTATCATCTTCATAATTTGAAAGCCAAAGGTAATCTATGGGTAGCTGAAAACAAAACAGGCTTAAGACCAATAGATAAGCATAACTTCACAAAACGTTATTTCACTAATGTTGGTAAAATACTAGGCTTTACAAAACATCTTTCTAGTCATGTGGCAAGGCATACTTTTATATCTCATTTAGTACAAAATAATTTTCCCTATACAGAGATTGCTAAACTAGCAGGCCCTGATAGCACTACGATGATAATAAATGTATACGCTCATGCGGTTCAAGATAAAGAAAAAGTCTTTGACTATATTTCCAATCTTTACACTTGATGCAAGGATAAATTTTTATCCTTGCATTATATCCTAGCGGTGCATTTTAAAATAATAAAAAATAACCGCAAGGGCTAAAACCCTTACGGCTATTACGTTTCTTTGGTGATCCAGGAGGGATTCGAACCCCCGACCCACGGCTTAGAAGGCCGTTGCTCTATCCAACTGAGCTACTGAACCATGTGGATTACCTATATATGTAATTATCTATTATAGTATAAATTATGTAGTATGTATCGTCAACTGTGCTCTATTGCAGTTTACCCTAAAAAAGGCAAAAAAAAATGGAGCGGGTGAAGGGAATCGAACCCTCGCGACCAGCTTGGAAGGCTGGGGCTCTACCATTGAGCTACACCCGCAAATAAAAAAATGGTCGGAGCAGCAGGATTCGAACCTGCGACCCCCTGGTCCCAAGCCAGGTGCGCTACCAAACTGCGCTATGCCCCGTCATTAATTACTTGCTAATTATAGCAAACCTGGTAGTTGATGTCAACCACTACTCTTGCTGAGTTTTTACTCTGTTGAGTATCGCTCTGCAACGAAAATTATTATATCATTGATACAAATTAGTGACAAGTACTTTTTTACAACTTCATTAATTTTTTAAATTTTATTCATCTATATACAAAACATGCACCTCTTTCGAGGTGCATGTCATATTATTCTATAGTTATTTTATGGTTATGCCAATACTTTTACAGCAAATAGATTAACCTTCGTAGCTACCGTCTTCTATTACGCCAGGGTTTTTAGCGATACCTTGTTTTACAGCAACTTTAGCAACTGCTTTTGCAACAGCTGGAGCTACACGAGGATCGAATACGGATGGCATTACGTTTTCTTCGTTCAATTCGCTATCAGGAATCAAGTTAGCCAATGCATCAGCAGCAGCTAATTTCATTTCGTCAGTGATTTGAGCCGCACGTACGTCGATAGCACCGCGGAATACGCCAGGGAATACTGCTACGTTGTTGATTTGGTTAGGAGCATCGGAACGACCAGTACCAGCGATGCGAATACCAGCTGCTTTCATATCAGCATATGTTGCTTCTGGGTTAGGGTTAGCCATTGCGAATACGATTGCATCGTCAGCCAAGTTTTCCAAAATTTCTTTTGTGAATGCACCTGCTGCAGATACACCAAGAAGAATATCAGCACCTTTAGCATTTTCAGCCAAGTTGCCATGTTTTTCTTCAAGTTTAAGCAAGTCGATCAATTCAGCTTGCAAGGAGTCAAGACGTTTGTAATCTTTGTGCAATACGCCAGAAGATACTAACAATGTAATATCACGAGCGCCTGCAAGGTATAACAAACGAGCAATGTTTGCACCAGCAGCACCAGCACCGTTTACAACGATTTTAGCAGTAGCTAAATCTTTTTTAACTAAACGAAGAGCGCCTTTTACACCAGCCAAACATGCGATTGCAGTACCGTGTTGGTCATCATGGAATACAGGGATTTCCAATTCTTCTTTCAAACGGTTTTCGATTTCATAGCATTTAGGAGAAGAAATATCTTCCAAGTTAATGCCAGCAAAGTTTTTTTGCAATAATTTTACAGTGTTGATCAATGTATCAGCATCTTTTGTATCTACAACCAATGGAATGCAGTCTACATCGCCGAATTTTTTGAATAATAAAGATTTACCTTCCATTACAGGCAATGCTGCTGCAGCACCGATATCGCCAAGACCAAGTACACGAGTACCGTCGGATACAACGGCAACCATGTTGGAACGGCAAGTTAATTCGAAGGATTCTGCTTCATTATCTTTAATACGCAAGCATGGTTCTGCTACACCTGGTGTGTAAGCTACAGATAAATCATGAGCGTCTTTTAATTCATATTTAGTTCCTACAGTAAGGAAACCTTTTAATTCACGTTTTTTTTGTACAGCTAATTCACGTACGTCCATAATAATTCTCCTTTGTGGATAAACTCGGACTCTTTTGAGTCGGTAATTAATACCTTTAACTAATTGTATTATACAAAATGATATATAACAATTCAAGTTTTTTCGATATAGTTCTCCGAATATTTTAGAATTAAATTCAATTAAGCTAATTTAGTAATAAAAATGATAATTAAATAAAAAATAGATAAGCCATATACGACTTATCTACTTTAGTACTATATACGTATTATCCGATAGGACACATAGCGTACAGAATATATATTTTATTTATGCTTTTACAGATGGTAAATTACGACCATAGAAAATTTCCATCATTTCTTGTTTTAATTGATGTTTAATTTGTTTGATTTCTCGTTCACTCAATTCAGATTCAGTAATACCAAAGAGATAGTTATCTAAATCAAATTCTTTTAACATCATTTTTGTGTGGAAAATATTTTCTTGATATACGTTCACATCAATCATGTTGTACATGTTGCGAGTTTTTGCATTGATGTAGTTTTGGATAGAGTTGATGCGATGATCGATATAAATTTTCTTGCCAGATACGTCACGTGTAAAGCCACGAACATGGTAGTCCAATGTGAGGATATCGGAATCAAAGCTTTGAATCAAATAATTAAGTGCTTTAAGAGGAGAAATCTGACCACATGTAGATACTTCAATATCGGCACGGAACGTACTAACCCCTTTGTGCGGATGGCTTTCAGGATAAGTATGTACAGTAAGGTGAGATTTATCAAGATGCATGACTACATCTTCCTTTTCAATTTCCTCTTCAGAAATCAAAATCGTAACAGACGCACCTTGAGGGTCGTAATCTTGTTTCGCTACGTTAAGGATGTTAGCACCGATAATGCGGCTTACTTCCGTTAAAATAGCTGTTAAACGATCTGCATTGTATACTTCATCAATGTACTGAATGTATTGCTTTTTCTCTTCTTCTGTACGAGTATAACAAATATCATAAATATTAAAACTCAATGTCTTTGTGAGATTATTAAAACCATATAATTTCATTTTAGGCTTTGCTTTAACTGGTGTATCCATGATATGTCATAACCCTTTCCATGCATAGACTTACTATTTTTTTGAAAGCTTAACCCGCCAAGGCTCAAAGCTTTTACCATATAACTAAACAATATCTTGTTTATACACAAACTCTACACTAAACTGTCCATTATCGTAGGTAACGATAGCAAATGTACCGCCTGAGCGGTCACGAGCCAGCGATATACTGCCGGGATTCACAAATACCGCATCACGAACACGAACCTCACCATGATGATGACTATGACCGGACACGATGAGTCGCGCCCCCATATCAGTGCCTAACTCAATCAGTTTTTGTATTCGATTATAATATGATACCTCATGACCATGAGTCATGTAAATATAGGTATCCTCTAGAGGAATCAACTGTTCTCGCGGTTCAAGAGGCTGTACACGGTCATTATTACCGCGCACTGCATACACAGGAATATCAGTATGTTCCTGCATATAGCGTGCATCATCACCATAATCACCAGCATGAAGCCACATATCAATTTCTTGGTCTGCTGTAGCCTCCAAGACAAGATCTATATCATCTAGATACCCATGGGTATCACTTAAAATACCAATTCGTTTCATTTTATAAGTTCTCTAATACTATTATATTACATATTTATATGAACTATACCATATAGTTCGAAAATATTAAAGCTTGTTAATTAATTTGCGTAAAGCACGGCCACGATGGCTAATAGTTTCCTTTTCTTCAATGCTAAGTTCTGCCATTGTCTTTTCAAATTCAGGTACATAAAAGTATGGATCATAGCCAAAACCATTATCTCCTTTTGGCTCATCTTGAACAAGTCCATCACAATAGCCTTCAGCTGTCACTTCACGGCCATCAGGATATACGAGAACTAAGGCACATACATAATGACCTGTGCGGTCGCTTTTACCTTGCAATTCGCGAATTAATTTTTCATTATTAGCTTGATCATCCCCATGATGACCTGCATAACGCGCAGAATATACGCCTGGTGCCCCATTAAGAGCATCTACCGTGATGCCAGAATCATCGGCAAGGCATGGACGATTTGTAGCCTTTGCATAATAGCGAGCTTTTAAAAGAGCATTTTCCATAAAGGTTGTACCAGTTTCCTCTGGTTCTTCGATGGAAATGACCTCTTTTACCGGCACACAGTCAATAGATAAATGAGAGAAAGCTTCGGAAAACTCACGAATCTTCCCTTTATTCCCTGTTGCTAATACGATTTGTTCCATCTTACACCTCCGGAGCTGTAGGATATACCTTACCTACTTTATCTGCTGTCGCACCAAGTACTTCACGTTGTTTAGCCATAAGCTCATCGGTAGCAGCCTCTGCTAAATCAAGTAATGCGTTGAGTTCATCACGGTTAAAGGTACCGTGTTCACCTGTACCTTGTACCTCAACCATGTTGCCAGAACCGGTGCGCACCACATTCATATCTACGATAGCAGCACTGTCCTCTTCATAGCAAAGATCTGTAATAGGACCGTCAGGACCAATGCCTACAGAAATAGCAGCACAGAAATCAGTAATTGGGAATTTGCCTGCTCCACCAAAGGTGAAGTCCACCGCATCAACAAGGGCCACAAAGGCGCCTGTAATAGAGGCTGTACGCGTACCACCATCGGCTTGAATAACATCGCAGTCGATCGTAATAGAACGTTCACCGAGTGCTTCAAGGTCTACGACAGCGCGCAATGCACGGCCGATAAGACGTTGAATTTCAACGGTACGACCTGTTTGTTTTCCCTTTGCAGCCTCACGGCTCACGCGAGTTTGCGTAGAACGTGGCAACAAGGAGTATTCTGCAGTTACCCAGCCTTGGCCAGAACCTTTTAGCCAGCGCGGCACAGAATCCTCCACAGTAGCTGTACAGATAACCTTAGTCTTGCCGCACTCAATGAGTACAGAACCTTCTGCATACTCTGTAAAATTCCGTGTTATTTTAATAGGTCGTAATTGACCTGCTGTTCTATTATCGCTGCGCATAGGAACCTCACCATTCTAAATCTAAACATTAGAACGCCCCTTACATAAAGGGGCGTTATCTTTTCTTATTATATCACAATTTAACTATTTTTTATCACTACGAATCAGATTATAGTTACCAATTCTAACACAGTATGGTTCATTACCAGGAGTCACAACTTTGAGAATCTACCATTATACCTCGTATTGTCCATCGCCAAGTGGGTCTACCACAACATAACGGCTTGCACCGCCTTCTGCTTTAGCCCGTTTGGCCTCTGTAATGGCATCTTGACGAGTTTCCTCATCAGCTTGCCAAGGAATGAACATGGCATAAACACTTTGTGACCCATAGGGTCCATATTGACCATGTGAAAGTATGCTATGCCATCCAACTTTATTTTCGTACATGCGCACCTTTTCAAGGCGTTCCTCTTGTACACCGGTTTCATCGTAGTACACATTGTAGCGGTTCGACCATATATCGCCCACACCGGTGCGTTCCTCTTCGGCCATCTTATGACGGTTAGCCCATTGTACCTTCCACTTAGCGATAAGGTCATCAATATAAGTGGTTACATTTTGACTTTGCTTATATTTAACAGGGTCAAAAGCAGGTTCTACGACCTTACTATAATCAAGACCTGCCATGGATAAGATGATACCTGTATTTACATAGGGCAACGCTTCTTGTACAGAATAACCACCTTCTAATACTGCAATATCTGCTTGTAATAAATCCACCAGCTCAGCATAGCCCTTTGAAGTAACCTGCATATTCGCTAAAGGATCACTAAAGTGATTATCTTGCCCTGCAGAGTTAATAACAATATCTGGATTAAACTCTTCTAAGATAGGCAATACAAGTTCACGCATGACCTTCATCAAGCCTTCGTCACCTGTTCCTGGCGGTAACGGGATATCTATATTGCCACCGATTGCTTGGGGACCACCGAATTCATCCATAAAGCCTGTGCCAGGATATAAGGTCCGTCCATCTTGGTGGAAACTAATGTATAGTGTATCCGGATCATGGTAGAACACATCTTGAGAGCCATCACCATGATGTACATCTGTATCCACCACAGCAACCCGTTTAATACCATAGGTTTGACGCATATGTTGAATCATGACAGCTTCAATGTTAATGGTACAGAAACCACGAATACCATGAACCATGGCCATCGCATGATGTCCTGGCGGTCTTACTAAGGCAAAGGCTCGATCTACTTCACCGCGCATAACCGCATCAGCAGCGGCAATAGCACCACCTGCAGACACACGATGTGCTTCCGTTACCCAGGACTCTAAGTCAGGAGCGCCCACATGAACGCGCTCTATGGTATCCCAATCGGCCACGATAGGATTATATTCCACAATATTTGGTATATCTAATAAGCCTTCCTCAACGATTTGATCACGCGTATACAGCAAGCGCTCTTGTCGTTCTGGATGGGTTTCAGAAATCTTCCAGTCGAAAGCAGGAAAAAATACAAGCCCTAAACTATGCTTTGATGCATTTGTATCAGTATGTAACGTATCATCTACATTTGTATTAATACCTTTATTCATACCCGCAAGCCCAAGTCCATGACGCTCACGATAGGATAAGCCTTTATTCCACATACTGTTTCACCCCCGCTGCTAATTGTACTTTTACAGTGATTAATCGTTCCATCGATTGCCAGCCCTCAACAACAGGGAAATCTTCCACACTAATGACCTCTATATCTTGGTCTTTACCAAGACCTAAACGCAATGCTTCTTCACTGAGCGCTTCTTTAGCTCGTTCCACTACTTGTTCTACTCGCTTCAATGTACAGGTTTGTTGTTTAATCCCTAGTTCAGGAATAACGAGTAAGCGTCGTTTTGTATCGACATGAACAGTGAGTTCAATGGTCGATAATGCTAGGGCTGCTCCGATAGCATTCGCCACCGCCGCATTTTCTGGTATGGTAATCGGTAAATCCATATATTTACCTATGCTAGGTCCAAGGCTTGGCGCCGTTCCACCTACTACCACGATTTGAGCAGGCACAAATACATCGGGATTCACAATATCCGCTACTACATAGATAGGTCGTTTGTTTTCTGCCCTTACCACCTCATCTATGCCATGCTGAATTATTTGCAAAGCCTTATTTACGATTAATTGAGCAATGGCAGAAGCAGTTATATCCTCTGTTAATTGTTGTTGAGTCTCAGTTGTATTTCCGTTTGTACTAGCATTTAGTCTATTAGCCAATACCTCCATAGCTCGTTCAGCTAATCCAACCTTACCATAGCTCGCATACCCTAGTACGATGAGAGCATCCCCTAGTGTAGGTTCTGTCCCACCTAATGCTACCGATGGGCCCACCCGTTCAGGTCCGACAGTAATCTCACCATCTACAACGCGAACGACAGATTCACCGCCAATACCAACAGAGGTAACGGCAAAGGAGCGTACCGCACTTGGATATTCACGAATAGATACACCACTTTTAGTCATCAACGGTCTGCCTTGTTTCCACAAAGAAATATCTGTAGTGGTACCGCCAATATCTAAAGCAACTGTATGTTCATTCCCAATAGCTCCAAGAGCAGATAAGCCTAGTACGGTTGCCGCAGGTCCTGTAAAAGCAGTTTCTACAGGTCGACTTACCATGTGCTCCATAGGAAGAGAGCCCCCATCGGCCTTTAATATATGAAGTGGAGCCTTAATGTTTCGCACGCTTAACGCATCTTCTACATTCTTCTTAAATACTGTAAATACCGGTGTTACAGCGCTATTAAAATATGCGCTAATAGTGCGACGTGGAAAATTCAAAGAGCCGCTTAATAAGCTGCCATTAGAGATAGTATTATATCTATCTTTCAATGCTTCTGTTATAGATAATTCTTCTTGAGGATTCCGTACCCCAAATTTAGCAGATACAGCAGCCAAATCTGTGCCACTGCGAGATTGTACCATTTCGGCTATATGTCGAACTGCATTTGTAGGTGTACGTTCCACCACAATACCTCTATGATCAGTATAGCCTTGAAGATAGATAGGATTTACAGGGAATATATCGTCCACATTTCGGCCAGGTCCCGTTACTACAAACAAGTCTACTACTTGCTCTTTCTCTTCCACGATGGTATTTGTTACCACAGTAGTAGACAGCGTAACTTGATCAATATTTGTAGTATCACAATGTTGGAGAATTGCATCAAGGGCCTCGCCTATGCCTTGCATTAAATTATCTTTGGTAGTCCGTCTTTTAGCAGATGCTACTACACGATGGCCATCGATGATGACCGCATCTGTAAAAGTACCACCTACGTCTAAACCTAGTAACATACGACCTCCTAATTAGTATAAAAAAAGCTGTACCCATCTCTATGTGATGAGTACAGCCTTCTGTTATTTACCAGATACAGATGCGTAATTTTTAATGATAACAATCGGAGTCATTTGGCTATCATTACCAAATGGATTGTCAATCAACAATTGTGCAATTTTATTACCGTCAATGCCACGGCTTGTACCTAACACAGCGGAACGTTTCAAGTCATTAACGTCAGCTACAACAGCGCCATAACAGCCTGTGCGAGATACGATTTTCTCAGCTACTTTATCTGGATCCTTCGGACCAAATACGATGTGCTTGTCGAATGGAGGCATTGTACCAGTTACATCATCTGTTAAAGATGCTGCACGAGCAATTGCATAGAATACACCTGGTTTGCGGAAAATCTTAGCAATAGCACCTAAAATAAAGGCACCTAATACTTTCCATTTACCATCTAAGTTCATAGCGGATTGCATGCCATAAATGGATGCCATAGATCCATCTGGATGGATAAAGCGATTGATTAAACGCGCTTGCCAGCAAACATTTAGCTCTTCAGGACGTGTAAAACGACCTTGTGTAATAGCTACTACAGATTCAGCTACACATACGATATCTTCAGGTCCAATATTATGACCGCCAAATTCAACGATAGCATCCACGATGTCATCATTATCTGTAAGAATACGTGTTGGCACACATACTAACTCTAATTCTGCCATTGTTATGCCTCCTTATTGAACCAATGCTGCTTGAACTTCTTCAGCAGTCAAACGAATACGTTGTTTATCGATATGATAATCTGTACGGCCTACGATTTGGTAGTAAATATCGATGTCCATATAAGGGAATCCCTTAATATCTTCACGAATATTGCCATTTTTGCCTGTTAAGGTAACGAATACACGAATAGTACCACCTTTGCGAGGTTTGATGATAACAGCTTCAAAATAACCATCATGACGAGGACGATTAATGTCCATAGCCCATGCATGTACTTTCACAGCATCAAAATGTTCCTCTGGCAACAATGGACGTGGGAATAAGTCCATAATTGTACCAAGTTGACGTCCTTTGTTCACAAATGGAATATCACAGAACAAGGTAATAGATTCAAAATTACGGTCAGATACTTGGAAGTTTGTTGCACGTTTTGGCAATAAAATAACCTTTTCATTACCTTGTTTCAATACGAACAAACGGAATAATAAATACAAAGCGGCAATAGCTACAATAATAGCTATTACTACACTTAGGATGTTATAAAACCACATAGGGCATCTCCTTTATAATGTAATATGTTCAATGCTGCGACGACTTGTATCAAGGAAGGAGGCGCTCAGCGTATCACCAAGCTCAATATCCTTTGTAAAATACAATGATACAGTACCCGCCGTTTTTTGAGGGTTAAACAAATCTTTACCCTCTAATCTGCGGCGAACAAGTTCACTCGTTTCAAAAGCAGGGTCGATGAATTGAATGCGCCCTGACGTTAGTTCCTCTAGCAAAGGTTGTACAAATGGGAAATGAGTACAGCCCAAAACTACGACCTCAATTTCTCGGGACAATAAAGGTTCTAGATATTCAGTACATACATCGCGTACAAAATAATCATCTAAATGACCTTGCTCAATGAGGCCTGCCAATTCAGGACATGGTTGCTCCCATACGAGCACTTCATGATCAACTTCAAGGGCTACATGTTTATGAATATGACTATTCACAGTTGCTGCCGTCGCCATGATACCAATTGTCTTGCTTTTGCTTTGACTAATCGCTGTTTTTACGCCTTGTGATACTCCAATAACGGGTACAGACACGCGTTCACGTACCGCATCAAGGGCTACAACAGTAAACGTATTACAAGCAATAACCATCAATTTCACAGGCTGTTTTCCAAGAGCCTCTGCAATATGACAAGCTAAATAAGTAATTTCATCATCACTACGATTCCCCACCGGGTTATTCGCATTATCACCAATATAGATGAAGTCTTCGTTAGGGAATTGTTCTTGTAAGACCTTTAAAACAGATAGCCCGCCTACACCGGAGTCAAACACGCCGATAGGCAATTGTTGTACATTACTCATTAGGCATCTCCTCAACAGCTGCTAACATAGGCTGATAAAAAGTATCGTCTAATCGCACAATTTTACCTGTTGATTTTGACATAAATGCATTCTTAGTCTCTCCCGTAGCTAGGAGCGCACCATCACTGGCACGGCGCATACGATAACGGAATATCATTTGTGCACGTGTCATTTTAACCAAATATGTTTCGATGTGAAGTTCATCATCAAAATTTGCTGGTTCTTTATAATTGCAGGATACATTCATGATAGGAAATACAATATCCTCATTCATCATATCCCACAGGGTTACACCGATTTGACGAAGGAATTCAATGCGTGCCATTTCAAACCATCTAAAATGATTACTATGGTGCGCAATACCCATCATATCGGTTTCGTAAAATCGTACATTTACTGAAGCAATATGCATATATTTATCCTTCTTTTTTCATAGAATACAACCTTCATTGTATATCTATTACTTTAGCGTGTCAAATAAATAAAGGCAGTTCAATCGCAACGGATCAAACTGCCTTAATGGTTAAAAGCTAGTTACTGCCACCAAATGGGAAGTATTTTTTTGCCTCTTCTTGATGACGAGTTTTAATGTAACGATTGGCAACCTTGAAGGCAAGACCAAGCACGGCTACATCATCTATCCAACCTAATACAGGAATTGTATCCGGTACAATATCAATAGGTAATACGAGATACCCTAAGGCACCAGCAATGACTGCTTTTACATATTTTGGAGTGTCCTTGTCACGCATACAAAGGAACAAGGTCACTGCTCGTTGTACAAAGGCAAGCTTCTTACCATATCGTCCTAAAAAAGCGGCGAATTTAGATTCGTTAAAATACTTACCATATGTAATAATTTTTAATGGATTCATCTTCATAATCCTTTAGCGCCTATTTGCGCAAACCACCAATTTTATCTTTTGCTGTATTAACAGTGTTTGTAGCAACATCTTTTGCTGTTTCAACAGCATCATTAGCTTTAGTTTTTGCAGTTTCTACTGCAGCTTGTGCAGAAGCTTTAGCTACTTCTACGCCACCTTTAGCTAATTCTTTAGCTACATCAATATTTTCTTTAGCAACATCAATTTTCTCTTTTGCTGCATCGGTTACTTTCGCCACAACTTCTGCTGCATTGTCATGAAGTTGATATTTTGTTTCTGTATTCCATTTATCGATAGCAGGTGTTACTTTTTCTTCGTAAACTTGTTTCAAAGTTTCTTTAGCAAGACCTGTTTCATTAGCAATACCAGCCCAAACGTCGCGTTGACCTTGTGTGAAAGGAATGCTAGCGCTTGCATCACGGATGATGTCACCTGCTATAGCTTTACCGCTTTCAAGGAATTCAGCAACCATTGGTTTATAACGTTCGATATCAGAAGGCATACCATCTTGGATCCAAATGTGAGCAATTTTACCGATAGCATATGTTAAACCAACTGCTACAGGAACGCGAACTGCTTTTAGAGGAACAAGAAGAGAAATAGCCGCTGTACCTACAGCTGTGCTAAGACCACCAACTAGCCCCACTACGGCACCAGATTGTAATTCTACTTCGTAAAGATGTGCAATGCGAGTTACCATATACGTTGCATTGGCGCACAAAGCAACACTGCTGAATTTAGGGGATAATGCCAATGCCGCTGCACGACCTGCACCCCAGAAAATAAATTGTTCAACTTGATAGTCACGGTCTTGAGAACCATCCATAAGTGGCTCAAGTGTTACGCCATTATATTCTGCCATAAGTATTCTCCTTTGTTGTGAACCAACTATAGGTCATATTATTAGTATTATTATACCATTCTATTGCTAGAAGTGAAATGAATTTTTCTAATTATCTATAGATTTAAAAAATAAAATAACTTCCAATATTTTCTATCTTACCAACTAGTGAGACCACCATCGATAGTCCATGCTGCCCCCGTTACAAAGGAAGCTTTATTGCTCAATAAAAATACAATAACCTCTCCAATTTCATGAGGTTGACCAATGCGTCCCAAGGGATAATGTTGGCCCATTTCAGCCTTAGCAGCCTCTGCATCTTGCTGAGCATTTGCAATTTGTTTATCTACTAAAGAGGTATCCACATCACCAGGACAAACACAGTTAACGCGCACATTATGTGGTGCCATTTCAAGGGATAGTGATTTCGTAAAACTCACTACCGCACCTTTTGAAGCGCCGTATACAGAGCAAGCCACATTACCTTGTAAGCCTGCATCACTAGCTACCGTTACGATACTGCCCTTTGTAGCGCGCAAATAGGGCAATGCCGCTTGGCACAAGAAAACCGTACCTTTCACATTGGTGCCAAACATTTCATCAAAGGCTGCTTCCGTTACATCTGCCAGAAGCTCTTCTTCATAATAGCCTGCTGCTGTTACGAGAGCAGAAACACCGCCGAATAATTTAACGGTTTCTTTTACAATACGCTGACAATCTTCAATCTTCGATACATCCCCTTGGATGTACTGCACCCTTGAAGAATAGCGGCGCAATTTCATCTTAGCCGTTTGTCCTGATTTTTCATCACGACCGTTAATGACAACACACCAGCCTTCTTTAAGAAGCAATTTTGCCGTAGCAAATCCGATGCCCGATGTGCCACCACTAATCAATGCCACTTGTACATCACTTTTATGAGGCATACCTTGCCCTCCTATAATGTGGAAACATAGTCATAGACTAATTTCAACAACATAACTGTCGTTACCGACAAGAATACAACACGTACCAACGACGAACCCTTAGCAATAGCTAAATGAGATCCTAGGTAAGCACCTATAATTTGGCCTACCCCTGTAGCTAAGCCGTACTTAATATTGACGTGTCCTAAATAGAAAAACACGATTAAAGATGCTAAATTACTAGTAAAATTCAATATTTTTGCATTCGCAGAAGCATGCAGAAAATCAAAGCCAGTAAAGATAAAGCCCATAATCAAAAATGTACCTGTACCAGGGCCAATAAAGCCATCATAAACACCAATGCCAAGAGCAAAAGCCATGCAAATATACAATGCTTTTCCTGCTACTGCTGAGGTACGGTTTATTTCGCCCCAATCCTTTTTAAATACCACAAAAAGTGTGACACACACGAGTAGGACGATAATAATAGGCTTTACATACAAGGGTGGCAATGATACAACTGCTAAGGTACCAAGCATGGATCCTATAAATGTAAAAGGTAGTAATTTACGAACTAGAGAAAAATCAACCATGTGATTTCTTAAGAATGTAATTGACGCACTGCCAGCTCCAAATATACTAGACAGCTTATTACTGCCTAAGGCCATACTCGGCGGAAGGTTGGTTAATAGCATAGCAGGAACAGAGATTAGTCCCCCACCGCCCACAATGGAGTCTACAAAGCCGGCAAAAGCACCTGCTACAGCGAGTAAAACGAGAATTAGGATATCAAATGGTAAACCTGTTACCTCAATAAGCCACTCCATATAAACCTCCTGTAGATAGCACATCAACGGTCGCCAAAAGGCCACCGTTGTCATGCTAGTTTATTTTATTTTGCACCTAGACGATCTAAAGCTAATGTGTATCCATCAGCACCATAGACTAAGCATCGTTTGACACGACTAATAGTAGCCGTGCTCGCACCTGTTTCTTCTACAATTTTTTCGTAGCTATCACCGGCACGTAGCATTTTTGCTACTTGTAAGCGTTGAGACAAAGCTTTCAATTCATTAATCGTACAGATATCTTCAAAGAATGCATAGCACTCCTCAGTATTTTCAAGCGTTAATATAGCGGTGAATAGCTCATCGTTTTGTTCACTTCTCAACTTCTCATTGATACTCATAGGATCCTCCTACTTCTTATTCATCGCTTTAGACCAAGCATCGCCAATCATTTGGACTAATTGTACCAAAATAACCAAGATGATAATGGTAGCAATCATAATATCAGCTTGGAAACGTTGGTAACCATAGCGGATAGCAATATCACCAAGGCCACCGCCACCGATAGCACCCGCCATTGCAGAGTAACTGATGAGGTTAACGATAAGAACCGTTACGTTATCGATAATCGTAGGCAATGCTTCAGGTAATAATACTTTCCAAATGATTTGGAGTGGACTTGCACCCATGGATTGGGCCGCTTCAATTACGCCAAAGTTAATATCTTTAATAGATGTTTCTACAAGACGTGCTAAGAATGGAATTGCAGCGATTGTTAAAGGCACACAAGCTGCAGTGGTACCAATAGATGTACCTGCCACCATACGAGTGAATGGAATGATAGCTACCATCAAAATGATAAATGGTACGGAACGCGTTGCATTAACAATAGCACCTAACACCTTATTAAGCGCTACATTTTCTAAGATATGACCCTTAGAGGTTACTACCAAAATAACACCGAGAGGGATACCAAGTAACATAGCCATGACCGTAGAAATAATGGTCATTTGCAATGTATCAAGGGTACCAGTTATGAGAAGATTAATGATTTGCTCTGACATAACCGATCACCTCGCTTTCAATTGGTAATGTTTTGATGTAGTCTAAGCCCTCTTGCGCATTTTCTGGGTCACCATTCAAGATAACGATAAGGCGACCAACGCATGTATTTTGGATATAGTCGATGCCACCAAAGAGGATACTTACATCGAGGTTAAAGCGTCGTACGAGACCTGCCACTACAGGTTCATCCGTAGATTGGCCTGTGAATTTAAGGCGTACTAATGGAGCTGTACCTGCAATCCATTGGTCATGCAATTCTAAATGTTCTAACGCTTCTGGTGGTAAGTTGTCACTTACTACAGAGCTGATGAATTCTTTTGTGGTATTTTCACGAGGATGTGTAAATACTTCAACAGTGCTACCTTCCTCGAGGATTACGCCGCCTTCGATAACCGCTACGCGATCACAAATTTCACGGATTACGTGCATTTCATGAGTGATGAGAACGATAGTAAGGCCCATTTTTTCGTTGATATCTTTCAACAATTTCAAAATGGATTCTGTTGTTTGCGGATCAAGAGCAGATGTAGCTTCATCACAAAGAAGAACCTTTGGATTAGACGCTAAGGCACGAGCAATACCAACACGTTGTTTTTGACCACCAGACAATTGAGATGGATAGTTGTTCATACGCTCAGTAAGACCTACGATATCAAGGATTGGCGTAATGCGTTCCTTGATTTCGGATTTGCTCAAGCCTTGTAATTCCAACGGAAATGCCACATTGTCATACACTGTACGAGAGGACAAAAGGTTAAAATGTTGGAAAATCATACCAATATCTTTGCGTGCTTTACGTAAATCGGATTTGCTAAGTGTTGTTAAATCTGTACCATTGACGATAACAGAGCCAGATGTAGGAGCTTCGAGCATGTTGATGCATCGAATCAATGTGGATTTACCGGCCCCAGATTGACCGATAATGCCAAAGATTTCACCTTCTTTAACATCAAGGCTAATATCTTTTAATGCTTCCACACGAGTAGCGCCTTCATAGACTTTACTAATGTGTTGTAATTGAATCAAAATAATGTCCTTTCTTAAGGTAAAAGTTTACCATGTAATGAAAGTAGATGACCTATTAAGGCAAACCTTCTTCCATCAATTTTTCTAATGCTTCGCGTAGACGAAGTGTAATAGCACCTGGTTTACCACCGGATACTGGATTTCTGTCTAGCTTAGTAATTGGGATGACACCACCAATTGTATCGGTAAAGAATAATTCGTCCGCATCATCTACAAAGGCGCGGTCAAATTCTTTTTCGATGAGAGTAATACCTAGAGATGGTGCTACGCGAGTCAAAATCATTTGGCGCGTAATACCTTTTAAGATATGATTATCTGCTGGGTGCGTATACAAGATACCATCTTTGACAGCAAATACATTGGATGTTGCACCTTCTGTACAAACGCCATCACGGAACAACATGGCAGTATAAGCAAATTTCTTCTCCGCTTTAGTTTGTGCCAAAATATTGGGAATCAAATTAGTAGTCTTAACATCTACATGGTCCCAACGCTCATCAGGCAATGCAATCGCTTTTACCCCTTCACCCAATTTGTTAACTGCATCCATATCCAAATTACGGATAGACATGAGCATTTGTGGTTCTAGTTTAGAACGATCATATGCATGATGGCGTGGCGCTACACCACGAGAGATTTGCAAATAAATATAGCCCTCTTTGATTTCACTTTGCTCGATTAAAATTTCGTGCAATTCTGTTAAATCATCTGGGGTCATTTTTACGGGAATATCCATTTCACGCATAGAGCGATACAAGCGATCTTGATGGTAGGACAATGCGAAGCAACGGCCTTTTACGACACGTACCACTTCGTATACAGAGTCACCAAACAAATAACCACGGTCATCAATACTGATAACTTTAGCACCTGGTTCAACGAACTCGCCATTAAAATATGTTAATTCTTGCATAGGAGCACCTCTTTTTCTATATCGTTACTCTATCAAGTAGTAATCATCATGGACTTATTATATCACAATTACTTTCAAATTTTCACGCTTTACTTTGTGAAAGATATAACTTAGATATACAAAAATCCGCTAGGATACCATAGCTAAAAACTATATCCTAGCGGATGTATATTATTAATGTCCCAATATAAATTTACGTAATGGTTTAGGTACATGGTTTAATGTCACGGCAGTCAAATAGGACAGGCCTAGCGCCATCACATACATAGCTAGCACATTAACTACGGTATATAAAAGATTATATTTAGCCATCACGCCAGAGATGATCAACAACCAGAATGGATGTGCTAAATAAATACCGTAGGACTTATCCCCTATTTCTGACCAAGTAGATTCCATAGTCGCATTCATTGGTAAGGTTTGGAATAAGAACAGACTAAATAGTGTTCCCAGTCCAGTATAGAGAACACCCATTGGGCTCATTTGATGAACTGTATAAATTGCTTCAAGCACTGTATAATGCCATACGTCCATAACATAGTAGTAGGATCCAAGCATCAACAAAATAGAGCCTACCGCACTAACACCTAACAAGTAGCGATAGCGCCACATGTATTCGCATACCGTTTCATAGCGCTCAGCACATACAGCCCCCAACAGGAATATCCACACATAATGGATAACCCAATAGTTAAGTCTCATGTCAAAAAGATATTTCAACACAGGGTTATTACTAAGATGTTCTGTTACCCAACGGCCAAGCATGTAAGATGATACATAATCGATGCCCACTTGGATGATAAATAATAGAACCATCCAGAATACAGGGCGTTTTAAGATGACTTTCACCATAGCTCGCCATAACGGCATCATCACATAGAACCATAAGAGGATAACCATAAAGTATAAATGATACATAGACGTACCAAATAATAGATTTACAGCCAATGGTCCAGGATGTAAATTCCCTAGATTATGCGCCGTTAGTCCCGTGTAGAGCAAATAAAATATAGACCACGTAATATATGGAAATAGCACCACCTGAATACGGCGGTGCATAAATTCCTTATATGAGAATGGTCCCTCTACAGATGTATGGTAGAACAATCCAAATGCAGAAAGGAAGAAAAATGCTGGCACCCCAAAGCGCGATAGAATTTCTAAGACGCTAATGAGTTCTAAATTTACAAAAGGATTTTGTAATGCGTAAGAACCTACATGAATGCCGATAACACCGAGCATACAGAGGCCACGCATATATGTAATTTCCGGTAAAAATGCTTTTTTCATGTCCATTCCCTATTCATTATTGACCAGGTACAACTGCAGGTGTTGGCACAAGGCGTGGACCTTGAGATGTTGTAGCCGGTTGTTTAACTACTGGAATTATAGATGATGTAATTTGAACAGCTGTTGTCTTTGCTGGTTGAGCAGGTTGTGCTGGCGCAGCTTGACCATTCGCTTTAGCTGCTTCCTCAGCCTTAGCCTTAGCCTCTGCCTCAGCTTTAGCTTTCGCTTCTGCTTCACGTTTCAATCGCAATTCTTTTTCAAGAGGTACCACTGGTTTGTCGTAAACAGTGATATCTGTTTCGAATAGACGACCCCAAGGGAATGTAGCTTTTACTGTACGAGGATCGATTTTAAGATATTTTTCAGCGAAGTCTTGAATTCGTTCGCCTAAGTAGCTTTCAAGACGTTCATTTAACTCACCAGAATAACGTACATTATCTGTGCGAATAGAGTCTTGCATACGGTAAATATCTTTGCGGATATTTGCTTGGTACGCCCAGTTATCCAAATATTGTTGAGTCAACATTTTGCGGTGACCTTCTGGGCTCATAGTTTTGAGCAATACCCCTTGCGCAATGGCGTAGCCTACCGTATTACTTGCGGTATTCCAACCATTGTACGCACCGATTTTGTATAACATATCGCGTTTGTACATAGCAGATACTAATGTATTGTCCGCACCATTGTTATAAGCAATATCAGCAACGCTTACGTTTACACCAGAATCAACAGCTTGTTGAATTCGATCTACGAAAGCATTTGTAGAATTAGAAATCATCGGGAAGTTCTCGAAGCTTTCAGATTCACCAGTACTTGTAGTAAGTGGTGTATTTACTGCTAACAACACAGTTGGTTTACCTTGTGTCACCATAGTGCCACCTACGGCCTCAACGTGTTGAGCAATTGTTTTATCAATCGTTTGGTCTTCGTAACCTGGCAATGTTTTACCGCCACCACCGAGTGGGTAAATTACAGAGAATGTTGGTTTTTCTGTACTTTCATCTGTACGAGAACGAGCCATCAACAAGAGCCCAAGTTGGTCGGCACCAGGGAAGCTACCATATTTCTCAGCAGGAATATCCTTAGAGTATTTACTTAAGTAACGACCTTCTAATGCAGATTGGGACAATTGAGATGTATCATCATGGCCCAATGCAAAGTAATCGAATACACCGCTACGAGTTTCGTCGATCAACTCTTTGTTGATTTTCATATTTTTTTGACGGCGGTCAAACCAGTCTTGTAGATATTCTACAGGAACAGAGGCTTGTAAGCTCATCAATTTTTGAGTTTCCTCTTGTGTTAAGGAGCCAGAGTCTAATTTATCTTGCAATGCTGCAATTTGGAAGATAGTAGGACCGTATTCCGCATAATAAGCTGGTTCAGTGCCGCCACCACTAGCACGTGGAGAACGCATTACAGTACCAAAACCATAAATACGCACGTTTTTATTACGAGCTTTTAAGGATTCAATACGTTTTAAACGGCTTTCCAATGTAGTAAGTGGAATGTTGTGTTTACGAGAGTCTACAAGACCACCATAAATAAGCGTATCTGTACTCAATATCATCACATCAGCACGACCTGCATTTTGTTCAACCCAAGCCATGATTTGATCTGCTTGACCTTGGTAATTCTTACCAGAAATCAAGTTCTGAGGTGGTGTCAATATAGTCATACCTGCTTCGCGAGCTGTATCTACAGTATATTGTAAGCTTACAGGGCGATCATCTTGAGGTACATACAACACGGTTTCTGCATCAATTTTAATAGATGTGCCAGTAGCGATAGCTGCAGCCATAAGTGCCACTTTCAACCATTTATTCGTCATAAATCAAATCTCCTTCTGTGTAGCGAGTACTCCCGACTCGCGAAATTAACTGTTTTATAATACTCTCTTTTTCTGACACTTTTATGAAATGTTCATATGCTCAATAGTATAATTATATCATTTGACTATTATTTCGCAACTGGCTTGGTTTTCCCTACCTTAGGCAGACTCCAATTGTACTTGATGGCTAACAAACGGATAACGAGTACCACTGTGAAAGCACCATATACGGCCATACTGTCCCAACTAGATGTAACCATAAGATAATAAACGATGCCGCCAATAATACTAGGCAAGGCATATACATCCTCTTTCAAAACAGATGGGATGCGTTGCGCCAACATATCGCGGATAATACCGCCACCAACAGCAGTGATTGTACCGAGCAACACAATAAAGATAGGCAACTCTGGATAGAGTTTAAAACCTGCAGAAGCACCTGTTACGGTAAATGATGCTAAGCCTAATGCATCGGCTAATAAATAACTAGCTCGACTACGAGGCCCCATCGCATGCTTGCGATATCGGCTGTTATAAATCAAGAACACGATAACAGTTACCACTAAAACAACGGTAACATACACTACATTTCGCAATGAATTCGGCGGAAAATAGCCGAGCAACACGTCCCGTACAATACCACCACCAATAGCAGTAGCCAATGCAAGGACAGTCATACCAAATATATCCATCTTCCGAGCTACCCCAACGAGTGCACCGGATACAGCAAAGGCAATGGTGCCAATCATATCAAACATATACCATATAATATCCATAATTCCCCCATATAATCTATTCGCATAACTGCGTACACTGTGATAGACTTTATGTAAGATATTATACATGAAGAGGTATGCCAATGACAAAAGACATTACTGTAGACATTGAAAATATGGATGAACGCTCTCGCGACGAGTATTTTATGGCCATCGCTATGGAAGAAGCGCGCAAGGCTTATGCTCTTGGGGAAATTCCGATCGGTGCCATTCTCGTAAAAGACAATATCATCGTTTCACGCCATCACAATCGTCGTGAACTCGATCATGATGCAACGGCTCATGCAGAGGTCCTCGTAATCCGTGAAGCATGCGATGTTCTCAAGCGCTGGCGGTTGACTGGTTGTACCCTGTATGTTACGATAGAGCCGTGTCCGATGTGCGCTGGAGCCATTATTAACAGTCGTATAGACCGTGTTGTATATGGTGCAAGTGATTACAAAGGAGGCGCCGTGGAATCGCTATTCAATGTGCTCTCTCATCCTGGTTTAAATCATGAACCAGAACTAGCATCTGGTGTGCTTGGTGATGAATGCAGTCAAATTATGAAAGACTTCTTTAAAGAGCGCCGTAAAGCACGGAGGAGTACCCAAGAGGCTGAAGGGTCCGCACTCGAAATGCGGTAGGTCGGGCAACCGGCGCGGGGGTTCAAATCCCTCCTCCTCTGCCAACTGAACTATATAAAGCGCTAACTATGGTTAGCGCTTTTTTTTGTATCTATAACTATTTTTGTAACTATTTGGGTTATAATATAAGAAATACAATTTAAAATAATCTCCTCATAAACTCAAGGGGCTACTATCATGAAAAAATATTACCCTTATCTCATTACAGTGAGTCATATGATCAACGACTCCTGTCAAAGTGTGTTGCCTGCCCTCTTACCTCTGTTCATTTATACCTATGGACTGAGCTTAGAGCAAGCAGGTTTTCTCATCTTAGCTAATACAGCATTATCATCATTATTACAGCCTTTACTAGGCTATATTTCAGATAAGATCAATCAACCGCGGCTCATTGCCTTCGGCGTTTTATTATCTGCATGTAGTACAGGTATGATGGGCTTTGTTACCTCTTATGAAAGCCTCCTCATTTGTGCCACATTAGCGGGCGTTGGCTCTTCCATCTTCCATCCTGAAGGCGCAAAGATTATGAACCGTCTCGGTGGAGGCAAGAAAGGTAAGGCCATGGGCACCTTTGCTATCGGCGGCAGCTCGGGCTTCGCCTTTGGTCCACTCTTTGCAGGAGCCATTGCTTATACAGTTGGGCCTCATGGATTGGCGGCTTTCACCGTAGTAGGTATTATTATATTTACTATATTGTTCGTACTAATGCCTCGCATCGTAGCTCATGCACTTACTATCGACCAAGCAGTAGCTACTGAAAATCCAACAGTGGCGGCAAAACCGCTGAAGAACTACTGGAAATACTTTGGCATCTTGTTCGTTATTATCTTGAGCCAATCAGTAAACTTCCGCGTTATCAATGCGTTTATTCCGATTTTCTGGACTCGTGAGCTCGGTACAAGCCCAGAACAAGGCAGCTTTGCCTTGACTGTATTCTTTAGTATCGGTATCTTCATGACCTATATTGGCGGTCTATTGGGCGATAAATATGGGCCTATCAAGATTATCAGACTATCCCTATTAGTTTGGTTACCTACTATGTTCCTATTAACAGAGGTACCAACCTTCTCACCACTCATCATGATGCCTGTAGCATACTTGCTACTACTCATGATTGGTGCTGCTAAAGCAATTAGCTACAGCCCAGTTATCGTACTAGGCCAAACATACCTAGCCAAAAGTATCGGCTTTGCATCGGGTATCACCCTTGGCGTGAGCCAAACCATCGGTGGCGTCATCGCTCCTGTCGTAGGTAACCTAGCAGATACCTACTCCCTACCGGTAGCTATGATGACACTCGTACCATTCCTAATAGTAGGCCTTGGGGCATCATTAATACTCAAAGATCCTAAAAAATTACAGTAAAAAAGCCCCCTTACGGGGGCTTATATTTTTAGCTAAATTAGTGTTTTAGCATTTCATTCAAGATAACTATGTCCGTTTCTTTCATACCTTGAGCCACAGTACCGATACTGCGGATGGTATCATCAACGGTGTATGCTACAAGGCCATCGCCTTTTTGGTAGTTCTTATTAAGGCGGGCTTGTTTATAGCCCATGAACGCGCCATCAAGAGAGATAGCAATTTTACCTGCACAGGATGGTTTCGCGCCATCGCATACGATACCGGATAAGCTAGCAAGACCATTCACAAGAGTATTTTCAATAATATCCTTGTTATCACCTTTCAAGAAGGCTATGCCTGCTACACTTACTACGCCAGCAGATACAACACCGCAGTAGGCGGACAATTTACCAATACCAGATTTAACGTACAGTGTTAACAAGTTAGCAAAGACTAGCGCTCGGTACAGTTCATCATCACTTTTACCAAGTTCCTCAGCAGTTGTAATGATAGGCACTGATACTGTTAAGCCTTGGTTACCAGAGCCAGAGCAAATTACAACAGGCAATGGACACCCACTCATGCGCGCATCGGATCCAGCTGCTGCACGAGCCTTACATTTCGTTTCTAGAGACGGATTTTCTTCATCCAACAACAAGAGCTGGCCAATATTGGAGCCATAATCATTAGATAAACCTTCTCGAGAAATAGCTGTATTGTATTCTACTTGCTGTTTGATTTGAGGAATAATGCCAGAAATATCTGCCGTTTTAGAAAACTCGTAAATGCTATCAAAGGTCATAGCATATTCTGTTTTTGCGACCTTCTTAATTTCATTGATTGTTTCAGACACAATCTCACCATCTACAGCAACATAGGTTACATTCGTATGGTCATTTTCAATGCGAACCACCGCTGTATGTTCATCTGTTTCAGCAGTGATTTCAATATAAAGATTATCTACACCCTCAGCAAGTGAGACCGTACAGAAGTTAGCATTCAACAATGTGCCAAGCCATTGACGATCTTCATCTGTAGCAGATTCTAGTACCTCTAGTTCACGCTCAGGATGACCTACGATGGCCCCAAGGGTAGCAGCCGCTTGAAGGCCCTTTCGCCCACCAGAGTTAGGAATTACTACGGATTTTACATTTTTAATAATATTCGCGCTGCATCGTGCGTGAATATGGTTAGGAAACTCATCTAAAACAGAGACTGCCTTCGCAGCCGCATAAGCCAATGCAATCGGCTCAGTGCACCCGAAGGCAGGACGCATCTCTGATTTTAATAAGGAAATATAATCCATCTTATACTTCCGCAATAATTTCCACTTCTACCAAAGCACCCAATGGAAGATCTTTTACTGCTACGCAAGAACGAGCTGGTTTAGAAGTGAAGTATTTAGCATACACTTCGTTAAATGCTTTGAAGTCAGCGATATCAGCCAAGAAACAAGTAGTTTTAATAACTTCAGAGAAGTCAGAACCTGCTGCAGCCAATACAGCATCAATGTTTTTGCATACTTGTTCAGTTTGCTCTACGATACCGCTTGCAACAATGGAACCAGTTGCAGGATCGAGTGGAATTTGACCAGAAGCGAATAATAAACCGCCTACTACTTTAGCTTGAGAGTAAGGACCTACTGCTGCTGGAGCTTTGTCTGTGTGAATTGTGTTCATAATAATTCTCCTTTAAAATATAATTGAAAATAATATAAATTATTCTAATGCCGCCATACTCACATTAGTAATTACCTTGTAAATGACATACTTCGTGAAAGCATATCTATAACAAATTATTTAATAGATTTGAAGGCATTGTCAAATATCGTTTTGAAATAATCCCGTTGTACATCAGTTGTTACACCTACGTATAGTACCGGTTTACCTGGCTTCAACACAAATGCAGCATTTGCATAAAGCGGAGTTTGTACATTTCCATCCGCATATAACAATCGAGAACTTGCTGCATAAGTTTGATATTTAGTGCCTGCCACAGGATGTACTTGTTCCGCATTTTCTACGGTAAGCGTTCTAGGTTTTATAAGCAGTTCACCTGACCGAGTCTTAAGATTAGCATAGCGTTTCGGATCATTTAAAGGTACTACAGTTGTAGTTGTGGGAATTTGCTTGTTAATAGCACCTAACATGAGTTGTTCTGTAACAGGGTCAATTTGGCCTTTATCAAGAGCTGCCATTGCAGCCACAAACATAGGGTCATTAGCCTTATCTTTAGCTACTTTTTGCGCTATTTGTTTAACATCTACAGCTACTACTAACGCATCCTTTTGACCTGTTTTGTCAGCACCTTTTAATTGGTATACGTCAAAAGTAGTGCCAAAGTTTTGAAGAAGCTCCTTGGCCATCATATTTGCCATTGAAGATTTTGAAGGATTCTCATTCAATTGTTTTTCTACAAAATCACGTGTATTTGTTTTAGATGCAGAAACAACATTTACATTGTTAGGCACTACCATAGAACCTGCAATAGTTTGCACATCCTTAGCGAAACCTACGCCAGATACAGTACCTAATAAACAGGCTGCACAAGCCAATACTTTCAAAGATTTCATATTATTTACCTCCCTTGAGAGATTGTGTTTGATACATATGATTCAACTCATTAGCCCAATAATCATAGCTAGAATCATCAGATGATAAAATCTGTAAGGATACACCTTTATCTGTAGGAACGGCATAACCAATCAAAGTATAAGAATTTCTAAAACCATCATAGCTAAGACCACCACGCAAATCGCCGGTTACAGCCGTACCATAACGTGTTTGAACAGGTTTATATCCTACATGAGTTGCATCTAGGCTCACTTGTTTTGCCATAAAGTCTACATAAGAACGGAGCTCTTCTTTACTTTTAGGAGATAAATTCTTTTCTGTAGCAAGCATTTTATCAACTACCCCCATAATGTGAGCAGGTAACTTGTCATTTAGCATCTTCAAATCTTTCGCTAATTTGGCACCTTCAATCGTATTGCCCTTCAAACCTTGTAATTGTTGTTGAGCCTTCTCTTTAGAGTAGGAATCTACATATTTAGAGATAGAGCTTTTTATTTTAGCTTTTTCTGCGTCTGGAACCTTTTCTAAAATAGTTTTATTCATATTAATCACTTGATCTATAGCATTTTTAGAATAGTCTACAACAACTAACTGCCCTACATGGTGACCTTGTTTGTCAGTTCCTTGTAATTGATAGACGGAAAATCCATCTAACACATCGCCCTTCATAGGCTCAACTCGTACCGGTACTTGCAATTTCAAACTAGCATTAACAGCATCGACAGCCGCTTTATTTGCCACTGAAATTATTTGGCTTTGCTCATTATTGCGTAGCTTTGCATCCGTAGGAACGCGCATGACTTCTACAGCTTTCACCGTAGGAGACGTACTGCCATATAAACCATAGCCTAAATCTACTGTATCAGCATATGCCACTGCACCGATGCCAACAGTCAAGCACGTCGCACAAGCCAATGTCATCAATTTTTTATTGAGAGCTCTCATAAGACACCTCACGATTTAACAATACACTATGTATACAGATTATATTCATAACCTGTACTGCATCTATAAGATTTCAAAAAGATAATCTATACTGCATATACTAATTATTATACTATATAGAGATGTATAACTGTATAGTGTAATTTACAACCTATCAGTTCTGCTATACAATACTTAAATAGATATGTAAACATAGAGTATGAGAAATAGAAAGGAGTGCACACTTGGTGTGCTTTTATTATGATACAAGAAATAATTCCACTCACTAGGCCTCGTACATTAGCGGCCGCTTTAGGGCCTACCATTTTAGGTGCAGCCTTTAGTTATTACGCATTTGGTGCCGTAAAGGGTACAGGTCTCGCCATTTTCCATACGATTTTAATATTTTTAGCTGTTGTAACAGCTCAAATTGTTGCTAACTTATGGAATGAATATAAAGATTTTAAATCTGGTCTCGATGCGGGGCAAAAGGTCGGCAATGCTGGTTCTATCACCCGTGGTGCCATTACACCAGAGCTCATCGTTACCATGATTAAGGTACTCATGGTTGTACCTATTATCATCGGTCTTTATCTATCGGCAACCATTACTTGGTACTATATTCCAGCTGGTTTTCTTTGCATTCTCATCAGTTTTCTCTACTCTGGTGGGCCAAAACCAATTTCTCGCACACCATTTGGTGAAATTTCCTCTGGTATCGCTATGGGTTTTGCCATCGTCCTCATTACAGGCTATGCATGGACGCGAGACTTATCTTTAGCATTATTAATCCCTGCTATTCCATCTACATTGCTCGTTGGTTCCATTATGCTCACGAATAACATTCGTGATATTCGAAATGATGAAAGCCATGGTCGTCGTACATTACCAATCGTATTAGGCCGTGAACGTGCCCTCAGTTTAATGAGCGTCACTTACCTATTCAATTTCATTTGGATCCTTGCATGGATCATTGTAGGTCACATGACATGGTTCTCCCTCTTCGCTTTTCTCGCAGCACCACTAGCTTTCAAAACAGTACATACCTTAAGTACTAAAACAGATGAGTTCCTACTCGACAAAGCTATGGGTACAACTGCAGGGGCTGCAATGATTTACCAAATCATGTGGTCCATTGGACTTATCATAGGTAAATAAGGTTGAACCATAGATTCAATTATTAGCAAATAAGTGTTTACCAATACGTACATACATTAAATACAATTACATAAAATAAAGAGAGATTTCCAAACACTATCAACTATTTATAGATACTAGTTTGGAAATCTCTTTTTGGTATAACTTTAAACTATGGAGAACTCGTAACAATTCCTTCTTGATAGATAGGAAATAATTTAGTACTATAAATATAATATTTTATATGAAATGATTGTAAAAGGAGTGTGTCTAATGAGAAAATTTTTAGCATTAGCAGCTACTGTAATCCTTGGCGGTGCTTTATTGATCGCTGGTTGCGGTAATGACAATAACAAACAAGCTGCTAACAACGGCAAACAAGTATTAAAAATCGGTGCTACAGCAGTACCTCACGCAGAAATTTTGGAACAAGTTAAACCTGTCTTGACAAAAGATGGTATTGATTTACAAATCACTGAATTCACTGATTACAACACACCAAACATTGCTTTGGGTGATAAAGAAATCGATGCAAACTTCTTCCAACATGTACCTTACATGGATGAATTCGCAAAAGCTCACAACCTTCCACTAGTATCCGCTGGTGGTGTTCACCTTGAGCCAATGGGCTTATACTCCCATCAAATTAAAGATTTAAAAGATCTTCCTAAAGGCGCTAAAATCGCTATCCCTAACGACCCTACAAACGGTGGTCGTGCATTATTGTTATTGCAAAAAGAAGGTCTTATCACATTGAAAGACTCCAGCAATATCTTGTCTACAATTCAAGATATCACTTCCAACCCTAATGGTTACCAATTTGTTGAATTAGAAGCAGCTCAAATACCTCGTTCTCTTGACGATGTAGCTTTAGCAGCTATCAACACAAACTATGCATTAAATGCAGGTCTTAACCCTAGTAAAGATGCATTGGCAATCGAATCTAAAGATTCCCCTTACGTAAATATCGTAACTGTACTTAAAGGCAATGAAAGCGATCCTCGCATCAAAAAATTGATGGAAGCTCTTCATAGCCCTGAAATCAAAAAATTCATTGAAGAAAAATACAAAGGTGCAGTTGTTCCTGCATTCTAAGGTATAAAGTGAAAGAGACCACATATGTGGTCTCTTTTTTTCTATAAGCTTTCAGCACCAAATCTACATGGTAATAACGCATCAAGACTAACAACTTTATAATTTCCTTTTAGATTAGCCAAGATAATCTGTGGTATGTCAAATTCAGAAATTACTTGGCGACAGGCACCACATGGTGCACAAGGCCCTTCCGTATCAGCAACTACGGCGAGGGCCTTAAATTTTGTACGACCTTCTGATACGGCTTTAAATATAGCAGTTCGTTCTGCACAGTTAGTTAAACCATAAGATGCATTTTCTATATTACAACCTTCATAGATTGCCCCATCTTCACACAGAAGGGCTGCACCCACTCCAAAATGAGAATACGGGCTATAGGTTTTCTCACGCGCTACTATGGCACGATCAATAAGCTTTTGAATTTCCTGTTCCGTCATATCAGTTTCCTTTTCTATCATATGGATATCCTCATTCCACCATATCAAGAATCGTATCTACTACCACTGGTGCTGTTTCACCAAAAGTAATTGCCTCTAAGTATGTTTTAGCCGCATTTAGGAGCAAACTTTCATGAGAAGCATATAAGGTAGCTATACTTTCACCCGCCCTAACATCATCACCTGTTTTCTTGTGCATTACGATGCCTGCACTATAATCGATAGGACCATCCTTAACGGTACGCCCAGCCCCGAGCATAACAGATGCAATACCACATTGTTCTGTATTCATGTGTGTAATGTAACCGTCTTGAGGCGCTGTAACATCATAAGTGAATTTCCCGATGGCTAGTAAACTTTCATCATCAAGAACACGACTATTTCCACCTTGAGCATCGATCATCATGCGCAATCGTTCAAGAGCGGCTCCCGAATTAAGGGCCTCTTGTACGCGACTGAGAGCAGTTTCATAATCACAAATTTGGCTCAACACAAGCATATGGGCTGCCATGATAAGACATTCATGAGTTAAATCCTCTGGGCCATGACCTTTCAAGGTGTCAATAACCTCACGAATTTCCAAGGCATTACCAATGGCGTGACCTAGCGGTCGGTCCATATCGGTTAAAACAGCCTTAACAGAGCGGCCATTTTCCGTTCCAATATCTACCATAGCTTTCGCCAATGCGCGAGCATCGTCTATGGTTTTCATAAAGGCGCCACTACCAACCTTTACATCCAGCAAAATGGCTTGTGCCCCAGAGGCTAATTTTTTACTCATTACAGAGGATGCAATTAGAGGGATACTATCGACGGTGCCTGTTACATCACGCAAAGCATATAGCTTCTTGTCTGCAGGTGCCAGCCCTTCAGATTGTCCGATAACGGCAAGACCTATTGTATTGACTTGATTAATAAATGCTTCTTGGTCTAGTGACACCTGTAAATTTGGTATGGACTCCATCTTGTCGATAGTGCCACCTGTATGACCAAGTCCACGGCCTGACATTTTCGCCACCTTGCCGCCACAAGCAGCTACCAAAGGTCCTATGATAAGAGTTGTCTTATCCCCTACACCACCAGTACTATGCTTATCTACTGTTATCCCATCAATATCGGATAAATCTACCATATGCCCCGACTGTGCCATCGCCATGGTCAACGTACCTAGTTCACGAGCATTCATCCCATTAAATACAATGGTCATCAACAAGGCGCTCACCTGGTAGTCTGGAATTTCGCCATTCACATAGCCAGAGATAAGAAACCGAATTTCCTCATCTGTTAGGGGTAAATTAGACCGTTTTTTTAGAATAATATCATACATGCGCATGGTTATACCGCCATTCTAAGAAACCACCTAAGCACTGCCTAGGTGGTTTTCTATTACACTTCTTCGTCTAAATGATCTTTAAGTAGTTCTACTGCTGCACTGGCGCCAATACGGCTACAACCTTCTGCAATATAGGCTTTCATATCAGAGATAGAACGAATACCACCGGCAGCCTTAATTTTTACATTAGGACCGATGTGTTTCTTAAAGAGTTGAATATCTTCAATACTAGCTCCACTGCTACCAAAACCTGTAGATGTCTTGATATAGTCAGCACCACCATCTGTAACACATTTACATAGAGCTATCTTTTCAGTGTTAGTTAGATAACAGGTTTCGATGATAACCTTTAAGATTTTATCTCCGCAGGCTGCTTTAAGGGCTTTAATTTCATCAGTAACGGCATTAAAATTACCTTGTTTTACATTGCCGAGGTTTATGACCATATCAATTTCAGAGGCCCCTTCTGCAATGGCTTGCTTTGTTTCAGCCACCTTCACTTCTGTCGTTTCATAGCCTAAAGGGAAACCAATAACAGTACATACATTGAGACCTGGATATGCTTCATGGGCAGAAGCCACAAAATCTGGAGGAATACAAACTGATGCCGTCTTATAGGCTACGCCAGCGTCACAAATTTCTTTAATATCATCCCATGTAACTGTGGGACGCAATAGTGTGTGGTCCACATAGGATAATAATTCTTTACCTAACATAGTGTCTCTCCTTACTAAAAAAATGACATTTGCTCTGGCTCAGGTTCTTTATGTAAAGCCTCTTGAGCAGCGCGATTTTTGTCATCAATAAATGGTTCTAGTGCTACACCTGTAGCCTTCAATAAATCTGGCAAGCTATTAACGCCCTTAGCTTTAGCCGCCTCTAATACAACCTTAGCACATGTTTCCGCATCATCTAATGCGTAGTGATGTTTAAACTCAACCCCGATATATGCGGCCATCGTGTTTAGCTTATGGTTTACTAAATCTGGCCATACGGCACGTGAAAGTTTCACCGTACATGCATAATCAAGATCAGGCCAAGGGATTTTATAGTAATCCAGTGTAGCACGCAATACATTCATATCGAATTTTGCATTGTGAGCTACCATAATATTCCCTTTTAAGTGATTTTCGTAGATAGCATTCCACAATTGATCAAATGTTTTCTCGTGTATAACATCCTTTGGTTGAATGCCATGAATTTCAATACATTCATCATCGAAGCTCATGAATGGTGGTTTAATAAGGCTGTATGCCTTTTTTGTAATCTGTCCATCCTTTACGGTAATAACCGCCAAGGAGCACGCACTATTTTTAAATTTATTAGCTGTTTCAAAGTCTAATGCAACAAAATCTAACATAGGACTCCTTTCAAATCTATACGTTTCAAATTTTATATATAAGAATTATATTCATTTTCTCCATTTATTATAGCATGAAACAGTCTATAATCTACTATTCAAGGGTGACTAATAGTCACCTCTTTCACATCAAATTTAATTGACAGATGGGCCCTCTGTATGTGAAAATTATTTAGATATATATGTAGTATGGAGGTTGCAAGATGGCAGATGACAGATTAATCGTTGCCCTTGATGTATCCACTATGGATGCGATGAAAGAAATCGTAACATCCCTTGGTGATGCGGTTAGCTTTTACAAGGTCGGCATGGAGCTATTCTACGCCGAAGGAGAGCAAACAGTTCGCTATTTACAAGAGCAAAACAAACAAGTATTTCTTGATTTGAAATTGCATGATATTCCTAATACGGTAGCGCATGGCGTATCTTCCCTAACACGTTTAGGTGCTAACTTGATCACTATGCATGGTCAAGGTGGTCCAGTTATGATGAAAGCAGCTGTACAGGCAGCTCGCGAAACAGCTGAACAATTAGGTGTTGAAAGAACTAAATTGTTGGCAATTACTGTGTTAACTAGCTTTGATGATGAAGCTTGGACATCTACTGGTGGGCAACTACCTATTTCTGACCAAGTTATTCGTTTAGCAAAACTCGCTAAAGAATGTGGCATGGATGGCGTTGTATGTTCCGCCTTAGAAGCTAAGATGATCCGCGAAGCATGTGGTGATGATTTCCTCATCGTAACACCTGGTATTCGCCCTTCCTTTGCAGCAACCGACGACCAAAAACGTATTGCTACACCTGCTAGTGCATTACAAGATGGCGCATCTCGCCTCGTTATTGGCCGCCCTATTACACAGGCTGAAAATCCTCGTGAAGCAGTTCGTTTAATTATTGAAGAAATGGAGAATGTATCCAAATGATGACAGAACAAGAAGTAAAACAATTACTTATCGACACTCAAGCTATTTTAGAAGGTCACTTCCTTTTGACATCTGGACTCCACAGCCCAATGTACGTTGAAAAATTCAATGTATTGCAACATCCTAAATACACTGAGACACTTTGTAAAGAATTAGCTGAACGCTTCCGTGATCAAAATGTAGAACTCGTTATTGGACCTATGACTGGCGGTATCTTACTTGCTCACGAAGTGGGTAAAGCTCTTGGTACACGCGCTATCTTCACAGAACGCGAAAAAGGTGTTATGACATTGCGCCGCGGCTTCAAAATTGAGCCAGGCACACGCGTGCTTATCGTTGAAGACATCGTAACAACTGGTGGTTCTGTACAAGAAGTAGTAAATGTTGTAAACCAATCCGGTGGTGAAATCGTAGGTGTAGGCCTTCTTGTTAACCGTTCTGGCGGTAAAGCAGAATTCGGCGTACCTCACGAAAAAGTACAAGCCTTACTTAACCTTGAAGTTCCTACATACAAACCTGAAGAATGTCCTCTTTGCAAAGACGGCGTAGCTATGACAGAACGCGGTTCCAAACACATCAAATAAAATGACTAAAGACCTATGCATATGCATAGGTCTTTTCTTTTAAATATATAAGTCAATAAAAATATTCCCAGTCTATCAAGTATAATCTATCTTTATAAATAGATACAAAAAGAGCTCCTTCACTGTTGTGACCCCAAAAGTTAGACTTTTTTGGAAAGTCAACGAAAAACTAGACACGGAGTTAAGAGAATTTAAGAATTATATTTTTCAAAGTCTTTTGGAGACTTGTAATCAAGACCTGAATGCATCCTTTTTGTATTGTAATAGGTCTCAATGTATTTAAATATTTCTTGAGTAGCCTCAGCTCTTGTCTCAAAATAAGCATCATTAATAAGCTCCCTCTTTAGCGTCTTATAAAAAGACTCCATCATTGCATTGTCATAGGGATTTCCTTTACGACTCATGCTAGATTGAGCACCGACTTGACGAAGAGTAGATTGATAACGAGAGCTTGTATATTGACTCCCTTGATCAGTATGGACAATCAAGCCAGGCTGAGGATGTTCTTTCCCACAAGCTTGTAAGAAGCAATCCCTCACCAGTTTATCTTGCATCCGTGAAGACATTGACCAGCCTACAATCTTACGTGAAAAAAAGTCGATATTCACGGCTAAGTATAAGGTGCCTTCTTTGGTAGGGATATAGATCATGTCTCCCAGCCATACTTTATTAGGAGCTGTTGCTTTAAAGATCTGATTAATTAAATTGGGTCTTGAAAGCGAAGCTCCTTTTCTGTTGTAATGTTTTTATTTATAACGGCTTCCCTTGGCATAAAGTCCCATCAAGTGCATCAGTTTTCCAACACGTTTCGTGTTGGTCATAATACCAGTATTATGAAGTACCTTGGTAATTTTAACCGCACCATAGCGTCCCTTATGCTCATGAAAGACAGCTTTTATCTTCTCTGAGAGAATTTCTCTCTCCACTTGTTGTTTTGAAGGACGACGAAGCATGTATTCATAGAAACCTGAGCGAGAAACCTTAAGAACTTTTACTGCATGCTTAATTTTTATCTTCCCATGATGTTTCAAGAGAAATTTAAAACGTTTTACTTGCTTCGCTTCAAGAAGACCCGGAACTTTTTTAGAAGTTCAAGTTCCTCCTGAAGATAACGATTTTCTTTCTCTAACAATTTAATCTTATGTTGGGCATCAGCTAGGGCTGTCCCATTGCCTGGAAAAGCACTTTCTCCATATTCTTCAACTTCTTGAACCCAGCGATAAAGACTATTGGCATGAACCTCAAGCTCTTGGCTGACTTCTTTAACAGAGTAACCCTCTTCAAGAATGAGTTTTACTGCAGAATTTTTAAATTGTTTTTCGAATTTTCTTCTTGCCATAATAAACCTTTCCACGATTTCTCTTAACTTTGTGTCTAGTTTATTATAACCTTTCCAAAATACTTGGATTTTTTTAATTGTTTTGGTAATTCAAGCGAACTTGAATTGGACTCCT